>Ga0070741_10000157_pt1 | contig 254139 bp, 210 predicted proteins | sample Coa_R1_4_FD_66440 | JGI IMG/M metagenome (GOLD analysis project Ga0070741, IMG submission 66440) | Surface soil microbial communities from Centralia Pennsylvania, which are recovering from an underground coalmine fire - Coalmine... | ecosystem: Environmental > Terrestrial > Soil >... | reverse complement strand
CGAATGCGTTCGTCCATCACAGAACTTTCCTTCCAGGGCATCCCACTCTCGCCTCCTAAAAGGCCAAAAGTGTATACCATGTCTCCGGAACGTTCTGTTACCTATGTCTCAGGTCGGACAAATAACAATGGATGTTGCCGTACCAGCTTCTATCGAGTGCGCAATCTAATTTAGAAATGCTTTTCCAAAAGGCCGAACAAAACCGTGTGGATTTCTCGAAACTCTTGAGCAAGTACTTCGACGCGGTATCGAAATGAACGACGAATTGAACTAGCATTTCAAATGGCGACCGCAACAACCTGTTTTGTGATTATGGCGGAGAGAGTGGGATTCGAACCCACGATAGAGTTTCCCCTATACACGCTTTCCAAGCGTGCGCCTTCAACCACTCGGCCATCTCTCCTGGTTGTGTATGCGCTGGCGGGTATCTCAGTGAGTTTGCACTTCAGTTTACCATCCGAGTCCCGCCAGCCCTCAACTAAGCTAAGTCGAACTTCTCATGGTGCAGGGTGGGATCCCCCTTCACCAGCACCGGCCGCTTCAGAATCTCTTCCAGTTCCTCCAGAAACTGGTTGTTACTGGCTTTGAGTTCCTTAGCAACATCCGGATGCACGCGCAGCAGCACATCTTTGCTGTCAATTGCTTTTGCAATTTTCTGCGCTTCTACCAGAATTTCCCCAATCACGGTTTGCACGCTCTTGACGTACCCTGCGCCTTCGCAGTACGGGCACGGAGAACAGAGCGTACGCTCCAGGCTCTGCTTCACGCGCTTACGCGTGATCGCCACTAAACCGAAATCGTTGAACTGGAGAATCTTGTATGGAGCACGGTCCGCCCGCATGGCTTCTTCGAGCGCCTGCATCACCTTCTGGCGATTTTTGCGCTCGTCCATGTCGATGAAGTCGACTACGATAATGCCGCCGAGGTCGCGCAGACGGATCTGGCGCACGATCTCCTTCACCGCTTCCGTGTTGGTCTTGACGATCGTGTCTTCCAGCCGATTGGACTTGCCCACGTACTTCCCTGTGTTGATATCGATCGCGACCAGCGCTTCGGTCTGGTTGATCACGATGTAGCCGCCGGATTTCAACCACACCTTCGGCCGCAGTGCCTTTTCAAGCTCCTGCGTGATGCCGAACGCATCGAAGATGGGGGCAGTGCGCGTGTACATCTTGACCCGATTCACAAGCGCAGGTTGAAAACGCTGCATAAACGTCAGAACGTTCTCATACATCTCTTCGCTGTCCACCCAGATCGACTTGAAATCTTCCGTGACCTGATCCCGGAGAACCCGCTCGACGATGTCGAGATCGTGATGCAACAATGCAGGGGCCGGCCGCTTTTCTGCTTTCTGCCGGATGTCGAGCCACAGACTATACAGGAAATTCATGTCGGCGGCGATCTCGTCTTCCGGCACGCCCTCGCCCGCCGTCCGGACAATAAAGCCGCCCGTCGTACCAACGCGATGCGCCTGCAGAATGCGTTTTAGACGCTGCCGCTCTTCTTCACTCGACACTTTGCGCGAAACACCCAGATGATTCACGCTGGGCATGTAGACGACGTAGCGCCCCGGCAGCGCGATATGAGAAGTAATTCGCGCGCCCTTCTGGCCCAGCGGCTCCTTCGCGATTTGGACGATAATTTCCTGTCCCGGCTTGAGGAGATCGGAGATAGAAGGATACTGGCGTTCCGGCTTTTCAGCCGAGCGTTCTTCTTGCGCATCGCGCCGGGTTTCGGCTCTGGACTCCGGTTGAACCGCTGCGGCAGCACCCGCGCCTCCCCCCGCCGATTCACCGGCGCCGAAATCGGACTGCTGCGCCCAGCGAGATCCTCCGCGCCGCCTCCGCATGCGCCGCGAGACCCGGTGCATGTACCGGCCGCCTTGCTCGCGTACCGATGCCGTTTGCGGCCGCGACGCGTCTTCCGCCTCGGCTTCTACCGGGGTCTCGGTTTCTACGGCCTCCTCGGCGACCGGCTGCGCGCGCTCGTCAAATGCCTCGTCCACCGGCGGAAGCGCTTCTTCGGAGTCAAGCGTTTCGAACTCCTCAATCCCAAGTGCCTCGCTGTCAGGCGCCTCGGCATCTTCCGCAATCCCGACGTCCACCGGCCTCGCTTCCACCGGACCGGGAGTACTCTCTACCAGAGACGCACTCTCTGCCTCAGGAGGGGCGGGTTGGTCCTCCTTCACCTCCTCAATCTTCTCTTCCACCTCGGGAACCGATTCGTCATCGTGATGGCTGAAGACTTTTTCCGCCAGCTCGATCTCGTCGGCCTCGGCTTCGATCGCTTCTTCTTCTGCCGCCTGCCGTTCTCGCTCCTGAACGGCCGGCTCGTCGCTCTCTTCGGGTGTTTCCGAACCCGCCGATACGTTGCGGTATTTTGCCAGCGATTCACCGGGCAAAATGATCACGTCCTCGGGAGCGGTCTCACCTTCCTCCTCGGCAGGCGCAGAGGCTGCTTCGGGTTGCCGTGCGCCGAGATCGCTGGGTTGCGCATACTTGTTCTCGGGAAACCCGCGGCCACGCTGGCGCCGGCGCCGGGAACGCCGCCCTCGACGATCTCCGCGGAAGCCTCGGTCGCCCTCGGGGTTTGTGTTAGGTTCCGCTGCCACACCTGCAGCCGGAATACCTTCTTCTCCTTCAGCGACTTCTGCCGCTTCGGGTGGAGCAATTTCGATCACAGGCGCGCGCGTCTCACGTTCTTCCGCCTGACGCTCGCCGCCACGCTCCCGATGACCGCGATCGCGCCGGTCGCCACGGCTTGGCTTCTCATCGGCAACAGTGTCGATGTCCTCATGTTCCTCAAAAAAATCGGAAACGTAGAGGAACGTGTCGCGCTCCAGACCCAAATCGACGAAGGCCGATTGCATGCCCGGAAGGACGCGCGTTACACGGCCTTTGTGAATGCTGCCCGCCAGCGAATATTCATTGGCTCTTTGAAAATAGACCTCGACCAGTTGATCGTCTTCGAGGATGGCTACTTTCGTCTCATGGCGATTCGATCCAATCACCAGTTCCTTACTCATCTATCACCGCCTCGCCGCCGCAACACTGCCGGCGACCGTCTAAGTAAGGGCCGATCTTGAGAGTACGAAATAAGTCCGGGGCTGCAGCCGCCTAAAATCTTTTGCCACTAGCGCGAAGGGAGCCCACAGGGGCTCGACAACATCCCGCGCCTTTGGATACATCCGTCTCGGTTTCCGGTAAACTACCAAATCCCGTCAGCAATCCGAATTCTTTTGTCCTACTCAGTTCGACCCGTCTTGTGTCGAACCGGCCTTCCTAACTGGAAAGCCGACTTTTCAGTTCACAAACCTTCGCAACCTGACGCTGTTCACTAATCCCAGCATCAGGAAAATCGACCACGTGTTCGATCCTCCCGAACTCATCAACGGGAGGGGAATCCCGGTGATCGGCATCCGGCCTACCACCATCCCCACATTCACCAACACGTGAAATAACAATAGAGCAGCAACGCCCATGCAGACGTACAGGCCTGCCCGGTCCGTCGCTGTTTGCGCGTTCTGCACCACCTGCATAATCAGCAGGAAATACAGAACCAGCGCGATCACTACTCCAACGAATCCGTGCTCTTCCGCGAAGGAAGAGAAGATAAAATCCGTCTGGGGCACAGGCAAAAATCCCAGATGCGTCTGAGAACTCTCCTTGGCGCCGCGGCCCCACATCCCTCCATTGCCTACCGCGATCTTCGATTGGATCACCTGAAAGCCCGTTCCTTTCGGATCGCGGTCGGGGTAAATAAAACTGACCAACCTATCCTTCTGATATGGCTTAAGAAAATGATATCCAATTGGCAGAATGACGATGAGCGCGCCTGCCAGAATCAACAGATACCTCCAGCGCAAGCCAGCCATCAACACGCCGCAAACCAGGATCGGGATGTAGGTGAGCGAAGTGCCCAGATCGGGCTCTTTCATCACCAGCAGCATGGGAATCGCCACCAAGCCGCCCAGTTTCGCCAAGTCCTTCCATTCGAGCGTCTGGGCTTTCATATCGGACAAATACTTCGCGACCAGCAGAATCAGAACAATCTTGACGAACTCGGACGTCTGTAGCGTAAACCCGGCAATATGGATCCAGCGCGTGGACCCGAACACTTTGTTGCCGATGATCGCGGTCACTAACAGCAACCCGACCGCGCCGCCATAGAAATAAGGCACACGGTTTAGCAGCGCATGATAATCTAGCGACGCTGCAATCCACATCAGCAGCAGTCCGGAACCAATCCAGATGATCTGTTTCCACCAGGCGTCTTGCCATCTTGTGGCCGTGGTGGCGCTATAAATCTGCAACACGCCCAGTCCGCAGAGGACCAGCGTAACGATCAGCAGCGGCCAATCCACATCCCGGATGGAACGATAGGTTGGCATTACTGTACTATCTCCGTGGCGCGGGCACTTGGTTGTCCCAGAATCCGGGGGGCCACCCACTGGGTCGACTGCATCTCGGGATGAGCCTGCCGTTCTTTCTTATCAAAATAGGCCTTCAAAACATCCCGCACAATCGGCACGGCGTTATAGCTTTCCTGTCCGTTTTCAAATAGCGCAGCCACCACGATTTCCGGGTTCTCCATTGGCGCGAAAGCCACGAACCAGGCGTTGTTCGCCATCGCGGTTTTCAAACCGGCACCCTTGGTCAGACTGCTCGAAGCAACCTGCGCGGTTCCCGTTTTCCCGCAAACCTTCACGTTCGGCAAGGCTGCGGCACGTCCGGTGCCACCTTCGTTCACTACCGCGTACATACCCGAGACCACTGCCTCCAGATTCTCCGGCTTGAAATTTCCGTTTCTCAGCAGCACCGATTTTTGTCCCATTACCAGATGAGGCTTGAACCACTCACCGTCGGCACCCAAGCCGCCCAAGGCGGACGCAATCTGCAGCGGAGAAACCGTCACCGCGCCCTGCCCGATCGCCACTGAGATCGTCTCACCCGCATACCATTTCTGCCGTGACATGCGCAGTTTCCACTTGGTGGAAGGCATCGTCCCTTGGGTTTCATTGGGCAGATCGATTCCGGTCTTATGGCCAATTCCCGCGATGTCCGCGTATTCAGCAATCCGGTCAATACCTAGGCGATTGCCGACATTGTAGAAGAAGACGTCACACGATTGCGCAATCGCGCGGTGCACTTCGATATCGCCGTGTCCACCCTTCAAGTGACACGCGAAGTAGTGCCCGTAAAACGATGCTCCCCCTGAACAATGGAAGTGCGTCGTGTCGTCGATAACGCCCGTTTCCAATCCGGCCAGCGCCATAATCGGTTTGAAAGTCGATCCGGGAGCAAGCTGGGCCTGAATAGCGCGGTTGAGCAGCGGCTTGTGCGGATCGTTCGCAATCTCATCCCAATCGGTCCGGCTGATCCGCCCGGTAAATTTATTGGCGTCGAAGGTCGGCCGGCTCACCATGGCCAGAACCTCGCCATCCCGCGGGTCCAGCGCCACCACGGCTCCACGTTTATCGTTCATGGCCAGTTCCGCAACGGCCTGCAAGTCCAAATCCAAGGTCGTTTTCAGGTCTTTGCCCGGAACTGCGTCTTGTGTGGTCAACATCTGGCGCTCGCGTCCCATGTTGTCGACCAGCACACGCTGCTGTCCATCGATTCCGCGCAGCGTCGAGTCGTATTCGCGCTCCAGACCGTCCTTGCCGATAATGTCGCCTTGGTGATAGTCGAGGAACGCCGGGGAATCCAGCTCGGATTCGCTGATTTCGCCTACGTACCCGACCACGTGGGCGGCGAACCCGTCCTGCGGATATTGCCGCCGCCAGGATTTGATGAGCTGCATCTCCGGATACGTGTTCACGTCCTGATGCGACTCTACCCAGGCGATCTCGTCCCGCGTCAACTGGCTCTTGATGATGATTTGCGGCAACGAACCCATCCGGCGAATCCGCGCGGTCAAGTCGTTGTAGTCGAGCTGCAAGGCATCGGCAATCGCCGGAAGGTGCTCCCATTTGATCTGGTCCCGATTCAGCAGCAGCGAATACGATGCTTTGTTGTCCACAATCACCCGGCCGTCGCGATCGAGTATCCGTCCGCGCGGAGCCAGAATCGGTGTGCTTTTGATGCGATTGCGCGCTGCCGCTTCGCTGTAGACATCCGGATTCTGCACTTGCAAATTCCAGAACCCGGAGATGAGGAAAACGAAAACAGCAACCGTAAGGTATTGGAAAACTGCGATTTTCGCTGCTGCTGGCTTAGGATCGTCGCGGACCAAACCGTCCGGCGAAATCTCCTCCTCGCGCCTGCGCTGGCTCTGAATAATTGCCACTTAGAGGTTCCGGAGCGTAGTGACTAGGAAGTACTACCTGATACTCTCATTCTATCCAGGATTGCGAACAAAGGCAGAGCGACCAGCGCATTTAGACCTCCGTGGATCAAAGTTTCCCTTGGATCGAAGGGAACAATCTGGCCCAGCAGCGCCCGCCGCATCACCCAATAAAAGAACGCATGAAAAAAATAAAAGAAGAACGCGAGTACCAGCCGCATAAACTGATTCTCGACGTTGAAACGGACGCTGACCGAAGCCGCGAAATAACCCACCAGCGTCTTGGTGATGCCATACATGCCGATCGGCAAATTGGCCGGCGATAGCGAATCCTCCGCCACGCCCACGAATGCTCCAAACAAAAGCGCAGCAATCTGGTTCCGGCGTGTCAGGCCGAAGTAAATGGTCAGCAGCAGCGGCAGTTCCAGCCACTCGGTGTTCGGAATCAGCCGCGGCAAATAGAACTTGCCGATGATCGCGACGAGCGTAAGCGCTCCGAGCGCGACAACCTGAAAGCGGCTGAACCAGCTCTCTCTCGCAGGCCGCTTCAGGATCTGGTCGCTGGTTTCAGTCATTGCTGCTGAGGCGGCTGACCGGCCGGAGGCTTACGGCGAGGCGCTCCGAGCGGCAAAACCGGTTCAGGTTTGGTGTTCGGTCCCACGGCGGGAGCATTCGGGCGGGCTCCCAAAATCCCGGGCCGGCTGGGAGTCGTTGGTGCCGTCGTTGGCGCTTGTCTGGACGCAGGGGCCGCAGCCACAGGAGCTGCGGTTGGCTTCGGAGCGCTCGCAGGCTTTGCGTTGAAGTTCGGGATGGCCGAACCAACCCCGCCAAATACATGATTTTCTTGTTTCCCGATTTCGGCGTATTTCTGAACGATCTTATCGGCCTGCGTCTGGCCTTTCGGGGCCTCCGCGCCTCCGGTCTCCAGCTCCGGAGTGGGCGGCATTAACGTGGTCACGGGTGTGTCATCGGGCACCGCCGCCGCGGGGATCGGCTGATGGATGCCTTTCAGTACGACGAGCACTTCCTCGGCGCCGCCCGGCGCTCCGCTCAAATTCAGCGCGACGTTTTTCGTCCCCTGGCCGGGCTCTGCCGCTACCACCCGCCCCACGGGAAAGCCCTTGGGGAAAATGCGGTCTTCGCCCGAAGTGAAGAACCATTCGCCCACATCCACCTTGTCCTCGTTTTGGATCTGTTCGACCACGCATTTCCCGCTGCCGCAATCGAGAACGCCGTGGATGTGACCTTTTTGCGACTCCACACCCACCTTAAAGGTTGGGTCGGTCACCAGCAACACCTGCGAAACCAATGGATAGACTGCGACAACTTTGCCGACGATTCCCTCCGGCGTGACCACCGCCATTTCGCGTTCGATGCCGCTGGTCGAGCCGCGGTCGATGAATACTGCTTTCGCGGTCGCCACTGTGCTATTCCCAATCACGCGGGCCGCTACCGTCTTCGAGGGCGTCTGCTGCTGGAACAAAATCAATGCCCGGGCATGCTCGGCCGTTGCCAGTTGGTTGCGGAAGTACACATTCTCCATTCGCAGGCGGTCGTTGTCGGCCTTCAGTTTCCGGTTCTGCTCCCGAACGTCAAGCAGGATGAAATAGTCTTGGAGAAAGCCGATCGTATCGTGGCGCACCGCCTCCACAATCCCGGCCATCGGTGTGACCGCGCTCACCGCCCACACACGAATCAGCCGTTCGTCCCGGTTCGTTTTCACCTGATAGGCGAGATAGAGGAGTTGCGCGACAACAACAACGAGCAGGACCGTTAAATTACGGTAACGGCTCAGCAAACCTTCCATGCTTCTCTATTTACTGTAAAGGTGTGTAGTTGAGGGTGCCAACCGTCTCTGAAAAACGCATCCCAGTCCTGATAACAAACATATCTGACACAGAGATGGAAGCGTAAGCGCCCCCGGTTCGGAACCCCGACCCCAAGGGAGGGGCCTCAGTTCGCTAATCAATCGCAATGCGCCTTAAGAGCTTAAAATCCGTCAGCATCTTGCCGGTTCCCAGCACTACCGAGGCCAGCGGGTCCTCGGCAATCGAGACGGGAAGGCCCGTTTCTTCCCGAATACGGCGATCCAGGTTCTTAATGAGCGCGCCGCCACCCGTAAGTACAATACCCCGATCGCTAATATCGGCGCTCAATTCCGGTGGGGTTCGCTCCAGGGCCACGCGAATCGCATTCATGATGGTGGACACACATTCGGAAAGCGCTTCCCGGATTTCGCTGTCCTCAATCGTAACCGTCTTAGGCACGCCCTCAATGAGGTTGCGGCCCTTGATTTCCATGGTGAGCGGCCGGTCTAGAGGATACGCCGACCCGATTTGGATTTTGATTTGTTCGGCGGTCCGCTCTCCTATTAAGAGGTTGTACTTGCGCTTCAGATACGCCATGATGGCGTCGTCCATTTCGTTACCGGCCACTCGCACCGAACGCGAGTACACAATCCCGGACAACGAAATTACCGCCACGTCCGTTGTGCCGCCACCGATATCCACCACCATGTTCCCGGACGGCTCCGTAATGGGCAACCCCGCGCCGATTGCCGCGACCATGGCCTGCTCTACCAGGTGCACTTCACTGGCTTTCGCCCGGTAGGCCGATTCGCTGACCGCGCGCTTTTCCACCTGCGTAATTTCGCTTGGAACGCCGATCACAATGCGCGGGTGCACCAGCATCTTGCGGCCGTGGGCCTTCTGGATGAAGTAATTCAACATCCGCTCCGTCACTTTGAAATCGGCAATCACGCCGTCCTTCATGGGCCTGATGGCGACAATGTTGCCCGGCGTCCGCCCGAGCATGTCTTTGGCCTCTTTCCCGACCGCCTCGATTTCTCCGGTGTTCTTGTTGATCGCGACAATCGACGGCTCATTGACGACGATGCCTTTTCCCTTGGCGAAAACCAGGGTGTTGGCAGTTCCAAGATCGATGGCAAGATCGGAGGAAATCAGGCTAAAAACGGACCGGAAATTCATGAATGCGCGGAATGTGGCAGCGACGGAGCAAAACCAGAGAGTAACATAGGACTAGAACATCCCACTCAACGGTGAACCGTACTGGAACCGAGCCGCGACCGCAAGGGAGCAGCCATGGCCCTTCGACCGAAGAATTGCATGAAAGTGCAGCCCTACTCGACGACACGCCGGAAGCATAAGCAACCGCAGATTGGAACCCTGAGCGTAAGCGAGGGGCCGCGACCGCAAGGGAGTATCCCATGGCCCTTCGGACCGAAGAATTGCATGAAAGTGCAGCCCTACTCGACGACACACCGGAAGCGTAAGTGACCCCGGATCGGAACCCTGACCGTAAGCGAGGGGCCGCGACTTTCAACGGAGCGGTTCTTAATTTCTGTTCAAATGGTTGTCGTCTCATGCCACTGACCCGCCGCCAGTGGCTGGCGTGCAGCGGACTTTCCCTTCTGACTGCTTGCCGGCGCGCAAAAGCCACCGGCTATCCCGGTTACGCGCTCATTGCCACGTCCGGCGACAAGAGCCTCGGAGTCGTCGACCTCACCAGCTTTTCTCTGAAGCCTGCAATTGCCTTGGGATCTGCGCCCACGGCTGTTGTCCCGCATCCGTCCGGCGACCGCAGCTATGTCCTCACTCCGTCGTCAGGCAGCGTTCATCTGATCGATAGCCAGCTCCGCCGCACGGCTTCACACCGCCTTTCCGACGTTTTATCTGAGCTTCGAATCACCGGTGATGGCAAGCATCTGGTTGCGGTTTCACCGGAGATGCACGAACTGATCGAAGCCGACCCTGCGTCGCTGCGCGTCGTCGCCCGCCATAAGTTGGCCGCCGAACCCATCGGGTTGGACGTGGCCTACACCGGGCAGGTGGCAGTCTCCACCGGCGCACACCGCTCCGTGGAATTGATCGATTTAAGAACTGGCCGCCACACGCAAGCCTCTATGCCCGGTGACGTCGGGGCAGTCCGGTTTCGGGGCGACGGCCAGATGTTACTCGTCGCGAATCTTCCGAATCGCTCGCTCAGTGTTTTGAGTGTGCCGAGCTTACAAACCGTCGCCGAACTGCCGCTCGCGATGAAACCGGAAAATCTCTGCTTCAACTCCGATCAGGGCCAGCTCTTCGTTTCGGGTGAAGGTATGGATGCGGTGGCGATCGTGTTTCCGTACACCCCGCTCGAAGTCGAACAAACCATTCTGGCTGGACGCGATCCCGGTGTGATGGCCTGCTCAGCGAGCCCCGGCGAAGGCGATCTGTTTGTCGCGAGCCAGACCGGATCCGATGTCTGCATCCTGAATATCGACAGCCGGAAGATGCTTGGCGTCGTGGAAGTCGGCCTCAAACCTACGTACATCACCACCACTCCCGACAGCCAGTATGCGCTGATTCTGGACGAGCTCTCGGGTGACATGGCGGTCATTCGCATTCCCGCGATCCGCACCTATCATGCACCGGGCGGCTCTTCGGGCTACTGGCTGCCGCGGCTTCCGGCTTCGCTCTTTACTATGCTTCCGGTTGGCGATAAACCGGTACACGCCGCGATCATGTCGCGCGCGGCGTAAGCAGCTTCGGCTGACGCTTTCCGGCGAGTTCAATACTTAAGCGGCGCCGTTGGGCGAGGGCGCAGGAGCCCCAGGGTTCTTCGGCTTTTCCGTCTTTTCCTTGGCGGCGGCTTTCACGGGACTGATGATCACATGAGCGTTACGGCCTTCGAGTTTGGGCTGGCCTTCAATCGCGCCGACGCCGGCTAAATCCTCGGCAAACCGCAGCAGCAACTTTTTCCCGAGTTCTGTGTGCGCGATCTCGCGCCCGCGAAACTGCACAACGGCCTTCACCCGGTTTCCTTCTTTCAAGAAGCGGATCGCGTGGTTCTTCTTGAAATCGTAGTCGTGATCGTCGGTATTCGGGCGGAACTTCAGCTCCTTCACCTGGATGACGTGCTGCTTCTTTTTGGCCTCGTGTTGCTTCTTTTTCTGCTCGTACTGCCACTGGCCATAATCCATCGCCTTGGCAACCGGAGGCTCGGCGGTGGGAGCAATCAGGATCAGATCGAGGCCCAACTCCTGGGCTCTTCTGACGGCAGCCGGAGTCGGCATGATCTCGACAGATCCATCCGGGAAAACAGCGCGCACTTCTCGCACCCGGATTGCCTCATTCACATTCTCTCGGACTTTGGGCCGGCGGGGAGGAAAGCTTCTTGGTGGATACATGCCGGACTAACGGTTGGCGCAGACCCGCGCCAGGGGGTGGGAAAAGAAAAGCTTCAAATGATGTACCTCTAATTATTTTACACTGAATATCGCCCTTTAGGGAGCCGTTCCGGTAACACGAAGGAAGAAATTATAGCCGAAGCCCTCCAACATGACAGCTCCGGTGATGGAGCAGAATAAGCCCATCAGCAGTGCGCCCCCGTATTGCAGCACGCTACCCAGCTTGCTAGCGGCTGGTTGGAAAAGGCGCTGGAGATAGCGCGCTGCGATCAATTGAACCACAAAAAACAGGCCCAGGACAGCTTCGGAGTAATACACGAGCCGGAGATATTCGAATACCACGCGAAGATAGAGCAGCCCGGTGGGAATCGCCAAAGCCAGTAGCAGACGGAGGAGATTTTTTCCCTGGTAGTGCTCTACCAAAATTCAGCTTACGACTTGGCCAGCAGGAGCGAGGCTTGGAGCATTGCTCGGGCGTAGGCGACATCGTAGACCATACCCGCGTATCCGCCGCCGCCGGGATATTGATTGTGGATGCCTACCGCGCGATCGTAGTCAAGCGCTCGTTCGTGCTCGGGATAGATCAGCCTCGTGTATTTCACGCGTACCAGCTCCTGCATCACCGCAAGCATGTTGTTTTCGCCCTCATCGATGAATACTTCGGTGTAATCGTCGTATGGCTTGCGCACGCGAACATTGCGATAGTGCACGTGATTGATGCGGTCGCGGGAACCGAAATAGCGGCAGACCTCCACGGGATCGTGTCCCATCTCGCGCGTTACGCCGCAATCGAAAGTGATTCCGTTCGCTGGACTATTCACAATGCTGATGAGATGCTTCCAGCCCTCAACGGTGCCCATGATCTGGCCTGACCCTCGGCTGATAGCTACCGGAGGATCGTTGGGATGCAGCGCCAGGCGCACATTCGATTGTTCGGCCACGGGGATCACGGCTTTCAGGAAGTACGTGATGTTGCGCCACATTTCATCGAGCGTGTGTGCGCCTTCTTTCGGCAACGGCGGCAGGCCTTTGACGCGTTCCGCGCTGAACGCGGTCAAGCCGGCTCCGCCACGGCCGTCCTGTTCGTAGTAGCCTTCCGTGGCGCGGTGCGCGTAGAAGTTGTATTCAATGACTGGCAATCCTACTTTGCCGGCGGCACTGATGGACGCCTTGACCTTTTCGATCTCCTCGTCGCGCCCCGGCCTCCCGTAGAGCGTGTTCGGGAAGCCGGCGATCATCATGTTGCCGAGCGCCAGGCCGCCGCGCTTCAGCGTATCCACAATCGTTTGTAGTTGCGCCTGTTCCCACGGAATGGGAGGACCGCCCATCAGGACGTGATTCACGCCGATCTGCTTCACTTCGCGCATGGCAGTATCGGTGATGTTGCGGCCGTTAATGGGGGCGCAAATTTTGGGCGTATCCGGGCCTTCCTGCGGCATGCCAGGCCCGGGTTGCCATTTCGTTTGTTCTTCGGTTTGGGCGGATAGCGCGGCCGGCAATAGCGCCGTAGAACAGAGCCCCTGAATCAGGGATCTTCTGGACGGATTCTTCATCGTTCAGAAGTATAGCTTCATAGCAAGCTGCAACTGGCGCGGGGTGTTCAGAAGATCGCTACTACTGGTCAGTTTGCCGAAACTAGGGTCTTGAAGCAGCGTAGTGCCGGTGCCGAAGCGCACCCGGTTGAAGATGTTGAAGGCCTCGGCACGGAACTCCAGGCGAATCGACTCCTTAATGGGGAAGGAGCGCGCAATTGCGAGGTTCTCATTGAAGTTCGGGAACTGGCGAACCTTCGGGTTATAGCGCGTCATATTGCCGAATCCGAGATTGCCGGCCTGCGGATTTTTGGTATCGCCCTGATGCGGGAAGGGGCCACTGCAAGCAGCGGTCGGATCGGTGCAGTAGCCGACCAGGAACGTGTCGCGGCTTGGGTCGAAGCCGCCGTTCCAGTTCGGCTGCCACCCGTTATAGGAGGTGACGTACGGAATGCTGCGGGCGCCCGTGGAGTATAACGGCAGAACATAGGACGACGTTACGGCGACCGGAAGACCGCTCGCATAAGTCAAAATGCCATTGATTCCCCAGTTGCCCAAAATCCAAGAGGCAAAGCCACGAGTCAGATACTGGCGGCCCTTGCCGAAGGGCAGATCGTAGACGAAGCCAGCTTTGTAATCGTGGGTGACATCGAACTGGCCGATTGACTTTTCCAGCCGGCGATTGTACTGGTCGGCAGCGAGACAGCAGCCACCGCCTCCGCCCGACGCATTCACCGGAACCGCATTTCCCCAGTAGCTATCGGCATCGGTTACAAGTTTCGAGAAAACGTACGAAGTCTGGATGGTAATCCCGTTGCCGTAACGCTTTTCGAAGCGGACCATCGCGGAGTGATACGTAGAGTGCCCGCTATGATCGCCCTGGCCGGCATAGGTGTCAATGACTGTGTATTGCGGATAGGGACGCAGCGCCTGCTTCACCGTGCCCTTGAATCCCGGAAACGGGGCGGTAATTCCGGCTTGGTTTGCCAGGGTCGATCCAACCTGGCTGTTCAATACAGCCGTACTTTGCAGGATGTTGCCGAAGGCGGTAAGCAGCGCGGGGTTGTCCTGATTGTAATCGAGCAGTTGCGCTTGCAGATGCGAGCCGAAAGCGCCGTTGTAGGCGGTCTCAATCAGCATCGTGGAACTGAGCTGATGCTGGATGGAAAAGTTGAAGTTCTCCGTCGTCGGTGGATGTGTGGTTTCCGCTCCCTGCCACCACGAAACGCTAGCTCCGTTGGAGACCGACGGGTTGATAAAGGGCGGCGCGGTCCAAGGCGGCATACCCTGATTCATGAGAAATGCCGGATTGATGCCGTTGTTTGGATTGGGAAACGTCTGCGTAAGGGTAAAGCCCATGTTGTGAGTGGAACCGCTCACAGCCATCAACGGCGAAAACGACCGGGCGTAGGAGCCGCGGAAGACGGTCCTGTCGGTTACGGAATAGGCGAAACCGATGTGCGGACCAAAGGCGCGGAAGTAAGAATCGGCCAGCGTGCGCGAGCCTTGGCGCCCGGGTCCGGAACCAGCGAAGATGACGGCGCCGAGCCGGCCGCCTGCACCAGGATTCGGGGTGGTGGGCGAGAAATCACTCCAGCGGTCGTCGAGCCCCGTGGGCGGCAGATTGGTCTCCCAGCGCAAGCCGAGATTCAAGACTAGCTTCTTGTTGACGCGCCAATCGTCCTGAGCGAATCCGGCGAAATATGGGAATTGCTGGCCGATGAAGCGAGGCGTATCGATCTGTCCCGTATCCGCGTATCCGAGCAGGAAAGAGGCGAATGCGTTTCCACCTTGATTCGGATCGGTCACACCCGGCAAACCGGTTTCCGCGTAACTAAAGCCGGCGCAGCCGGCTTCGCACTGGCGTCCGAATCCGTTGTAATGAGTGATCTGGAACTGGCCGCCAAATTTGAATGTGTGAGCACCGTGAATCCAGGTGAAGTCGTCGTTATAGGAATAGATGGTATTCTCTGAGCCGTTATCCGCCTGCCCGCCCCATGTCGTGTAGTTGTCACTGAGGCCGCCGGAGAAAAGATTGACCAGATTTTCATTGCAATTGGGAACATTGCCCAGACAGAATTTGCTCTTCCAATTGCCGATGTATTCCTGAGGCGGCTTGTGATCCTGACGCCAGTTGTTCCCGCCGGCATAGAAATGGTTGAACTTGGTGGGACTCATGGTCCAGTCCCAGCTAAAGCGCAGGACATCGGTAGATTGGCGCAAATCGTTATAGTTCGAATACAGGCCGGGCAGCGTCGCAGGGCCCTCGGGGCCCGGGATCACCGATTCACGGTCGTATCCGTAATAACCCGAAATGCGGTGTTTGTCGTTGAACAAGTGGTCGCCTTTGATGCTCCACTTATTCACGGGCTGAACGTTCGATCCGTTCGAAATAATGTAGTTGTTGTTGATATAGCCAACTGTGCCAGGAGCTGCGCCATTGTTCGGTGTGAGCACGCCGCTCGCCTGGAACACCTTCAGCGCCTGAACTGAAGTCGGGTTAAAAAGACTCACGGGAATCTTGTTGCCCGGAAACTGCGCACGAGTGACTGAGCCGTTCGAACCGACGACCTGCGTGGTGGGATCGTAAATCGGGATCTGCTTTCCGGTATTCGTGATCCAGTTGCTGAAATCGCCGTTATACATTTCCGAAGTGGGGACCGTAGCGGTCGCGTTCGTCGCTCCATTGCGATTGCGGAAACCTTCATAGGAGAAAAAGAAAAACGTTTTGTTCTTTCCGTGGTAGACCTTCGGGATGTAAACCGGTCCGCCGACAGTAAAGCCGAAATCGTTCTGCTTGTAGATCTGGCGAGGCTTGCCGGCGCGATTGCTGAACCAGTCGTTTGCGTCGAAATCCGTGTTTCGGACGAATTCGTAGGCAGAACCGTGCAATTGGTTGGTACCCGATTTGGCGACGAACATCATGACACCGCCGCTCGCGTGCCCATACTCGGCCTTGAAGCCATTCGTGTCCACCGTGAACTGCGTGACCGCTTCCACCGACGGCGCGTTCGATGTAACCCAGTTCTTTTGAAGCGCCCGGGAGGTGTCGATAGAAACGCCATCGAGCGTGGCTTGATAACCGTCGGCCTGACCGCCGCCGAGAGAGAAGCCCGTGTAACTGCCGGTGTTCTTGACTTCGGGCGTGAGCGAAGCCAGATCGAACGGGCTGCGCACGGTTCCCGCAACCACGAGCGGGAGCTCGTTGACGAGCGTCTGGTTGACAGTGACGGCGGTTTGCGAATCCTCGGAATCGACCTGCAGCGCCGCAGCCTGTACTTCCACTACCTGACGGGATTGGCCGATTTGCATGGTGACGTCGGCGCGGCCGGTCTGCCCGGCATTGATGTTCAGGTTGTGCACTTCCGCCGCGCTAAACCCGGGCTTCTCGACGTGCACGGTATAGGTGCCCACCGGAACGTCGGCAGCGGTGTAATCGCCGGTGTCGCTGGTGGTCAGGTTGTACACCTGATTGGTGGTATTATTCGTCACCCTTACCTGGGCGCCCGGAACGCTGGCGCCGCTACTGTCATGAACAGTCCCGGTGATATTGCCGCGGCCGGATTGGGCGGCGAGCCAGATGGGAAGCAGAAACAAAGCAGCGCATAGCGGCGCTATCGTGCAAGCGATCCGACGAGGGACCATCGTGTAGTCTCCTATTTCTGGGAACTGAGCGAAACCCCTGAAGAAAGCACTCAGCCCGAAGATTCGATCACAGCAGTCGAGTAGGGTTTAGGGAATTTTACAACCGGGTTAATGGTGGGTCAAGGGAAAGGAGTAAGCCCTCAGAGTGGTGAGCGCCACAGGTGTGAGGAAACGGCGCTTAACTGCACTGCCCGCAAGGAGTCATTAATTTCGCGGATTGCCGTAAATCGGCGAGTTTTTCGGCTACGTATGTGAATTGGGATCACGGGCCCGCGCGCAGGGTCGGTGAGCTCGCGCTCGCGCAGCGTGCCAGCAACAGCGCAATCCCCCGATCAGCCCGCAGCGCATCGAATTCCGGCCCGGGGAACGGCTGGGCCACGTGAGCCGAACTGGCCACTCCCAAACGCTGAACGGCGCGCTCCCGGTCACCCAAAGCGAGATCGAGCAGGGCCATGCAACTGGCAGGAATCCGGCCGTGCTCGAACTCCTTTTCTAAAGCGGCGCGGGCGCGGAGGGCTTTCTCCTTGTTTCCGCCTAAGGCCCAGGCGCGAGCGAGCCACAGCATTTCGCCGGGACCGTGGTTCGTGAGATCCGCCGCCGTCTGAAGCTCGGCGATCGCTTCCCGATACATTCCCTTCTGCTCATACGCTTGGCCCAGATCGGCGTGCGCGAAGAAAAAATGTGGGTCCATCTGAATGGCAGCCCGAAGCTCCGAAATGGCCGCGTCATAACGGCGCGCCAGGAAGTTTATGTATCCGACTTGAACGTTTACGATCAGCGAAAGCGGATCGAGCTCGCGCGCTCGCTGGATTTGTTCCAAGGCTTGGCTGGTCCGGCCGTGTGCGGCGAGTTCCTCGGCATACCACTGGTGCGCCGTCGCGTAGCCAGGGCTCAATTCAAGAGCGCGGCGGAATTCCGGTTCCGCCCGGTCCCAATGCCCCAGATCGGCGTCCAGCGCGGCGCGCGCCGCATGCGCTTCGCCGAGATCGTCGTCCAGTTCGAGCGCCTTGTCGGCTGCCTCTCGAGCCTTCGCGAACGACTCGCCGGCCGGCCGCTCCCAGTTCTCCCCAAGCAGCAGATAACTGTCCGCAAGTCCGGCCCAGGCGCGTGCATACCCGGGCGCTATCGTCAGCGCTTGATGGAAATAGCCAATCGATGTCCGCAGGCCGGCTTCGGCCCGCTTGTTCCAGAAATAGCGTCCTTTCAGGTAGGCGTCATATGCCTCAGGCGGGATATCGGCCTCGCCGCGGAGTTGTGGTTGCTCATTACCCGAGAGCGTTCGCGTGACTTGCTGTGCGATCGCTCGCGCCACCTCGCTCTCGATCGCCAGAAGATCGTTTACTGAACCGTTGTAGTCTTCGGACCAGAGATAGCGATCCGCTCTTCCGTCGATCAACTGCGCCGTGATGCGCACCTGCCCGCCGGACCGCGTTACCGATCCCTCCACCACCGAGGCCACATTGAGCTCTTTGGCGATCTGTGGAAGCGGCCTCGAAACGCCTTTGTATCGCATGGCGGAGGTTCGCGAGACTACCCGCAGAGCGGAGATGTTTGCCAGCTTGCTGATTAATTCGTCCGTCATGCCATCGGCCAGATAATCCTGCGCCGGATCGCCGGACAGATTGGCTAGCGGCAGCACCGCGATGGAGAGTATCGGCCGCGACGCCGCAGCCGGGCCTTGCGGCTTCGAAACGGACGCACTGTAATGGCCGGTCCACAGCGCAAAACCTAGCAGCACAACCAGTAGGACGGGGATACTCCAGGACTTGAACCGTGAACGGGAAGGCTGTTCGACAGGCGCGGCAGCCACCGGAGGAGAGCCGCCCGCCGCCGGCTGAAAGCTGAATTCCGGCGTATAACCGCCCTTGAGGAGAGCGATAATGACTTCGTCATCCGCGCTCTGCCGCGTATAGTACTGCTGCAGCTTGCCGCGCAGCCGCCTCGCCTCTATCCGAACGATGGGTTCGAGGCTTGGGTCGTAACCCGGCGCGCGGTTGAAGACCTCGACACCGATTACGGTTTCTTTGAGACATTCTTTACCCAAAAGCGACGTCTCCACTACGAAGCGCAGAAAGTGGCACATCCGCGCTGAATTCACAAATTGCGCGCTTGCCAAGATTCTGCCGAGCTGCCTGCGGATTAGCTCCGCGCGTTGAGGCGGAATTTCTCCCTCAGCCAGCAGGGCCCGGCCCGGCTGTGAATCATGCTTCAAGGTAGAAGCCGCATCATACCGCAATTTCAAGGAGTTGAGCAGGGGTAAGAAGTACTCCTTACCTCCTCCTTACCGGATCTCACTGACACTAATGGCCGCCAACCGGCTATGATCCCAGCCAGTGGACAAGGGCAAGCATTCTCAGGAATCCTCTCGGGATGAACGTGAGGAGAAGCGCCCATCAGGTGGTACACGGCGGAACTTCATCAGGACGCTTCTTGGGCTGGCGGCAGGTTCCGTGGCGTTGCCATCGTTGTTAGCCAGCTTGGCTGTTCAGGCCAAAGCCGATGGAACGTGCAATAATCTGCGGCTCGCTCCCCGATATTACCCGTTGAAGCAGTTCAAGCCTCAGATTAATTTGAGCGGTAAGCTGGCAGTAATAACCGGGGCATCGCGTGGCAATGGCCGCGCCGTCGGTGAGGCGCTGTACGCGCTGGGAGTTGACGTAATCGGTACATCGCGTAATCCGGGCGGCGTCCCGGATCCTCCCGCCTTTCCGCTACTGACTTTGGACATTGCCGATCCGGCTTCGGTGTTCGCTTTTGTTGGAGCGCTCCAAGCCCACCCATTCTTTCAGCAGCACGGTCGAGTTGACATTCTGGCCAACAACGCAGGGCGGTTCGTGCTGGGAGAAATCGTTCCGTTGCCCCCGACGGACTTTTTCTTCTATCTGGCACAACGCGATCTCGGAATCCGCACCGTCTACTCCGGACACGTGATGATGACCAATGCGATGTTGCCGCTGATGCCGCAGCAGGGCTACTCGCGGATCATCTTCACGGCGTCCATCGCGTCGTACACCACCGGGGCCACGCTTCCCGCCGAGAGTTTTGTCGACACATACAACTCCGGGAAATTTGCGCTGCGCGTTTACGCCAACAATCTCGACTCAGCTCTTCGCGCCGCGGGATCCAGCATTCGTGTTTCAACGGTGAACCCGTACGCCATGAACACCGCGCTCGCCCGGTATCCGCACCCTGTTTACACGCAGCCGGTCAACAGCAGCGGGTCTTCGGACTCCGACCCCGTATTCAACAGCTTTCTCGCTTCCCTGATTCAGTTACTTGCCAATGGACTTCCACCCAGCATGGTCGGCGACACCTACGCCCAACTCCTGAGCATGGCGGAGCCGGAGCAGAACGTGGTGGTGGCTTCACCGCACGAGCCCTTGGCTACCAGCGGAGGAAACGCGTTAGTCGAACAGCAGCTCTTCGCAGAAAATCAGATCTCGGCCGTTCCCTTTGAATGCCGTAGATGAAGCGGATAAACGCCTGGAAAGTTCAGCTTCGACAGCTATGCCCCGCGCCGGGATCAAGCCGGAATGCAGTCTTCGCCGCGAACTCAGCGTCCGCGATTTGACCCTGTTCGGAGTCGTCTGTCTCATAGGACTGCGATGGATACCGGCGGCCGCGCACGCAGGTCCCGGAAGCATAACCTTATGGCTACTCTCGGGCCTTCTATTCGGTGCTCCCTTGGCGGGTGCGGTCGCTGCCCTAATGTCGAAGTATCCGGGGCCGGGAGGGCTGTATACCTGGACCCGAAATGATTTTGGGCCGGCCCATGGATTCATGTCGTTCTGGGTGTATTGGGTCGGGATCGCGTTCTTGTTTCCAAGCGCTGCGGTTTTCTATATAAGCTCCAGCGCCTACACGTTTGGGCATGCCTACGCTCATCTGGCAGATAGCCGCGCGTTCATCATCTGTGGTTCGCTCGCGGCAATCTGGATTGCGCTCGGCAGCAATCTCGTCGGCCTGAAGACGGGCAAGTGGACCGCAAACTGTGGCTCGATCGCTGTCGCCATGCTCGGCCTGTTGCTGATTGCGGCAGCCGCGATCCACTGGAACCAACACGGTTCGGCCACGGCGATCCATCTAACTCCCAAAATGGACTGGAACGCCGCATCGTTCTGGGCGGCGATGGCATTTGGCATCACCGGTGCGGAATATTTCGGAATGATGAGCGCCGAAATCCGTTCGCCCGAACTGACTGTGAAACCCGCTCTATGGCTGGCCACGGCATTCGTGGCAATTTTTTATGCCGCTGCGACGCTGGCGCTGCTCGTGCTGCTGCGGCCGGAAACGATCAGCGACATGCGCGGCATTGCCGATGGCGGCGAAGCGGCGGCCCGCATCTTCGCCGCCCCCTGGGTGTCTGCGTTGATTGGGCTTCTGCTGCTCACCAATGCTTTCGGTTCGTTTGGAGGCATGGGAACCGCCGTTTCGAGAATGCCGTTTGCCGCGGGTGCTGACCGGCTGCTGCCGGATGCGTTCGGACGCATTCATCCGCGCTGGCACACCCCTCATGTTGCATTAGTAACGCTGGGCCTGGTGGCTTCCGGACTGCTGCTCCTCTCTCAGTTGGGCGACACGATGCGCGTGGCCTATCAGGAGATCGTGTCGCTGACATTCATCGGTGGCTTCCTTCCGTATATCTATATCTTCCTGAGTGCCTGGAAGGCTCAGCGCAAGCTGGCCGGGGCGATTGGCCTCGGGGTCACAGTCTTTTGTCTGGTGTGCAGCGTTATGCCGACATCGGAGGTCAAGAATGTTTGGCTGTTCGAAGGGAAATTGGCGCTCGGGACCGCGGCGATGATCGGTTCGGGCTTGCTTTTGTACTCGCGAGCGCGGGCGAGGTCGCGCATGATCGAGGAGGCGCAGCCCGGCTTACTGGGTTCGCTCGCGAATTGATGAACACGGCAGCGATGAGAACGCTCTTCGTAGTTCTGTGTAGTTGCGCCCTTTGTTTTGGCGGGAGCGAATCGAGGTTCGATACCTCGCAGATCGATTCTGTTCTCGAGCGCTCCGGCACGTGGATAGAAGGTTTGTATGTAGTGCTATTCCCACGCCCTGACCTGCGGGTGGAGCTCCAGGGCGTGCGGCTCTCTACCGCCCATGTCGTTTCCTTCGTTACGTTCATGGGGAGCGAAGATAACTCCGAGATGATGGGCGAGGTCTGCGCGCTGTCCAGCGAAATGACGCCGGCGATTGCCAAGCTGCGGGCGGGAGGTTTTACGATCACTGGCGCTCACAACCATTTTCTTGGTGAATCGCCGCGCCTCATGTTCATTCACTTCATGGCACACGGCCGCGCGGTCAAAATGGCGCGCTCCTTCCGGGCGGCACTGGCCGTTACCACCACTCCGCTTGGCCAAGCGCCTTCGCCGCCGGCGAGTTCCGAGCCGGATTGGGCCAGGGCTGTGGAACGTGCGCTCGGCCGGAAGGGCATTTATCTAGCCCCGGACAGAACTCTCGAAGTCGACGTGCCGAGTGCCGATTTTCCCGCGGGTCCCATGGATTTCTGGTTTGAAAGCTTGCTTTATTTCCAGCAGGGTCCCTCCGGCAAAGTCGCCGCCACTGGAGACGTGATGGTCACCGCCAGGGAGCTCAACCCGGTGTTGAATCACATGATCGAGGAGCAGCCTCGAGTGTTCTTTGTTCACTACTGGAAGATCGCAACACCTCAGGATTTGGCCAACGGACTAAGGGCGACGCTCGCGGCGGTCCATACACGCGAGAAGTGAAATGAGTATCCCGACGTGAAAATCCCATGAACACCAACCGCAACATTCCACCCGTCTGGCTGATGGGTCTATCAAACACTACCGTGGGACTGATTACCGGCATCGCCTTCTTCGCGGTGCCCCAACTGTTGGCGGCGGAACACGTTCCCGAGTGGAGAATTGCGGCCATCACGGCGACGGCGATGTCCCCGAACTTTTGGGCTGTCGTGTTCGGCCCGATGCTGGACGTGCGGTTCAGCCGGCGCTGGTATGCCGCTGTGTTCGCGGCCGCGACCGCCGTTCTTGTCGTCGTCTCGTTCCTGAGCCTTCATCGCCTCGTAATTCTTGAACTAGCGTTGACTCTGGGCGTCGCGGCCGCAGCCCTTTCGAGTGCTGCGCTGGGTGGATGGCTCTCGACCGTCGCCCGCCCAAACGATAAGAACGCGCTCAGCAAATGGATGAATATCGCACTTACCTGCGGCATTGGCATTGCGGCGGTGCTGGGAGGGGAACTCGTGCGCCATTTGCCGATCCGGTTGGCGGCAACTCTATTGGGCGCCTTCGTCCTGCTGCCCGCCGCGATCTTTTTCGTAATCCCGGCGCCAGGACCCGACCGGCGGCTGGCTGCAGAGAGCTTTCGTCAATTCAATCGCGATGTCCTGGCTCTTTTGCGCCGGCGCAACGTCGTGATTGCGCTTCTGCTGTTCCTATCGCCATGCAGTTCATTTGCATTGGCCAATCTGCTCGGGGGCCTCGGAGCGGATTTCCATGCCTCGGCCCGGGCTGTCAGTCTCTCCGGAGGCACAGGGGCCATCTTTCCCGGAATTTTGGGATGTCTGCTTTTTCCCATCATTGCCAGACGGCTGCCGCTGCGCCTTTTTTACCTGGCTAATGGAATCCTGGGTAGCCTTTTCACGTTAAGCTTGATCGTGCTGCCGCGCGCGCCATGGACGTTCACACTGGCGATGCTCGGCGAGTACCTGTTCCAGGCCGTTGCTTTTGCAATCCAAACTGGGATTGTGTTTGAAGCGATCGGGGAGAGCAATCCCCTGGCTGCAACAACTTTCGCCTTTCTCGCAGCCGCAACCAACGTGCCGGTCACCTACATGATGGTCGTGGACGGGCGTGCCTATTCCCCGGGCGGAGTTACGGGGACGCTCGCTGTGGATGCTTCGATCAGCATTGCGGCTTGTCTGCTGATGGGGCTCCTGCTTTCGAAGTTGGATCGCAAACCATCCAAGCCCGCAGTAGAAAGGGTGAGCCTTGCCGGCGAACTGCCGCAGTAAGGCTGGGTTTCAAATATGGATTCAAGAGTTAAGGCACGCCGCGGCTTGATCGTTTTCTTCGCGGTCCTGATACCTGGGTCCGCCTATTTCGTGCATAAGATCCTGCTGCTGGGCGGGTCTATCCAGAATCACTTAGGGATCATCTTCGGGCTGGTGTGGTGGGTGACGGTGTCATCGATTGTGGCACGGCTGGTGCTGCGCGAGTCGCCGCGGGATATTTCGTTCCGCTGGGGTGGTTGGATGGGGACTCGCGCCATGGCCGTCGCCACTCTAATGCCGCTTGTGGTCGGATTCATCGCCTACGGAATCGGCTGGAGCTCAGGCCTGGCGCATTTCAGGGGACCTGCGCTCTCTCGCTGAGCTGGGAATGCACTTTACTCTTGCCGGGAACCCCTTCGTGAGATTTTTGCAGTGCCTCGGAATAATGTTGTTTTTTGGCGCGCTCGCCACTTGCAAGTATGCCGCCGGCGAAGAGATTGGCTGGCGCGGTTACATGCTCACCCGGCTGGTCGATTCCGGTATCGGAGCGCCCATCCTGATCAGCGGATTGGTCTGGGGATTGTGGCACGCGCCGCTCATCGTTAGCGGACAATATGCCGCGGGACCGCATCCGATTTTGTCACTCGGTCTCTTTTTGGCCGGCATCGTCGCTGCCGGATATGTCTTCGCATGGCTGCGGCCTTCCTCAGGCAGCATCTGGCCTTGTATCTGGGGGCACGCCGTGTGGAACGCCGTGATTCAAGGCGCATTCGACAGGTCGACCTCCGGCGGCAGCGTATGGGTGGGTGAATCGGGCGTGCTCACGGCAGCCGTGCTGATCCTTTTTGCGATTGCGGTCTACAAGGTGTGGCCGCTGGCGCAGCCCTCTCTTCATCGAAACCGCGTTGTTATGAGCAGCACAGCATGAATGGTAAACCGTACGGCCGAGATATCGAACTTATATGAAACACGTTGAGAGTATTCTTCTGGCCGCATGTTTCGGCAATGACGCGCCACCCTTCGGCTGCAAAATGCAGCGCATGGCTTTCGTAAGGCTGATGTTCGTTACGATCGCAGGTTGCGCCGCGATCACGGCACAAAGCATCCAGCCGGCCGAGTTGTGGAAACAGACTGTCGCTCCGGCGGATCGCAAATTGGCCTATGGTAAGGATGCCCTACAGTTTGGCGAGTTGCGATTGCCGAAAGCGGAGGGACCGCATCCTGTCGTGATCCTGGTGCATGGGGGATGCTTTGTTGACAAGCTCCCCCGGCGGGATCCGCGCGACACGTCGTTTGAGCCGCTCCGTCCACTGGCCGCTGCATTAGCCGGCGCGGGAGTGGCTACCTGGAACCTTGAATACCGGCGCGCCGGCAATCCCGGCGGCGGATGGCCCGGCAGCTTTTTCGATTTAGCCGCGGGTACGGATTTTCTACGGACCATCGCGCAGACCAATCAATTGGACCTCCATCGCGTCGTACTAGTGGGACACTCCTCGGGTGGAATGCTCGTGTACTGGCTCGCCGCGCGTCCAAAACTCCCTCGGTCGAGTCCTCTCTACTCGAACAACCCTCTCCACGTGAAAGCCGTCGTGAACATCGATGCCCCTCCGGACCTGGCCGCCGCTCAGCCGCGGGAGATGACGTTTTGCCCAGTGCCTGGCATCTCTCAGTTCATGGGCGGCGCCGTGGCCGAACAACCCGCACGCTACGCCGCTACTTCAGCGATGGCCCTGCTGCCGATCGGAGTTCCGCAAACCATCGTTGAAGGCGGACTTTTGAAAGACGGCAACGATCTGGTGAGCAGCTATGAAGCCGCGGCAAATTCCAAGCGAGATTCCGTGACCGTGCTCAAGCTGGAGGGTTCCGGGCATTTCGACATGCTTGCGCCGGGGAGCCAGTACGGGAAGTCGCTCATCGAAACGATTCTGGCTCTTTTGAAATAGCTAGGGACCACTCCGCGCGATCGAGAACATGCAGACAATCAAAACTATATGAAAAACGTTCGGAGCATTTTTCTGGCCGCATGTTTCGGTGCGCTTACGGCTTCGGCGCAATATAAATCCATCAATCCGCAGGTCTCGAAGATCGTTTCCGAAGTTTCCGAGGAGCGGATCACGGCGACGCTCAAAAAACTGGAAGGATTCGGCACGCGCAATCTTCGTTCTTCGCAGGACGATCCCAATCGCGGTATCGGCGCGGCGCGGAAATGGATTTACGAGCAGTTTCACAGCTATAGCCCGCGGCTGGAGGTCAGCTACGATCAGTACCGCGTCAAGAAAGACCCCTCGCGCGGGTCGCGAATCCCGCAGGACGTAGGTGTATACAACGTGGTCGCGGTGTTGCCGGGAACGGTGAACGAAGAGCAACGTGTGCTGATCGGCGCGCACTACGACTCGGTCAACCGGACCGGCACGCCGCGTGGGCAGGCGGGCGATCCGCCGCCGCCAGTGAGGGATCCCAATATCGACGCGCCGGGCGTCACCGACGGCAGCGGCGTGGCGTGCGTGATGGAGCTGGCCCGGGTGATGAGCCAGTATCAATTCGAAAAAACCATCGTGTTTGTCGCGTTCGCGGGCGAGGAAGACGGAGAGGTCGGAAGGTTTTTGTACGCGGCAAAGGCCAAATCGCTCGATCAGAAAATTGAAGCGGTGCTGAATAACGACATCATCGGCAGCGACGTGGGCGGCAATGGGCGCGCGGAGAATCGAAGCCGATATTTGGAAAATGCGATCGGACGGAAGCGCGTTACAGAATCTGACGCCGAATACGCCCGGCTTTGATGGCTACCCGAGCTTCTCCGGCGACGGAAAGCAGATCGTTTCAGCAGCGGAAGAGCCGGCAGCCTCGATATTTATTTGATGAATGCGGATGGAAGCCACGTGCGGCGGCTGACCGGCGATCATGCCATCAGTCTGTTCCCGTCCTTTTCACCGGCGTCAAACCAGATTGCCTTTGTTTCGAACCGGGACAACCTGAAATCCAACATTTTCGACGTGTACCTGCTCGATCTGGATGCCAACGGCGCTCCGGGGAAAGTCCGGCGGATCACCCACGGTGAGGACCAGCATGGTCATCTTCAGTATTCTTACGACGGGAAATGGCCGATCTTCGCGTCTGAGCGCGGAGGCATCACCGACGAGCAACCTCTCGCTCCGGCGCATCAGATGTATGGCGAGTTGTACGCGTATCGAATCAAGGATGGAACCATGGTTCGCCTGACGGACAACAAATGGGAAGAGGGTGTGCCATCGTGGGAAGCGCCGCTCGGAGCCAAGTAGCGGCAATGATGTTCTTCATTTCGGAGATCGGTTCTCTGAAGCTGCCGGTTTGGCTTTAGGCGGATCCACACGGCGGATGGCGATCTTCAGAATTTTGACCGGGGTTAAGGGCTTATCATCCTCGTTGCGTGGGACCTCCGATATGGCGTTAGCCACTTCCTGGCCGGACACGACCTCGCCGAAAATGGTGTAATGCCCGTTTAGATGCGGCGCCGGCGCAACCGTGATGAAGAACTGGCATCCGTTGGTATTGGGCCCGTGATTCGCCATCGCCAGAACTCCCGGCCGCTCGAAATTCAGGCTGGGATCGATCTCGTCGGCAAACTCGTAGCCTGGATCGCCTTCGTTGTTGCCCAACGGGTCTCCGCCCTGAATCATGAATTGGGGTATCACGCGCTGAAAGGTCGTTCCAGAATACAGGGGCTCGTGTTTCATTTGCCCGGTGACCGGGTCTTTCCATGGCTTCGTTCCGGCAGCAAGCCCACGGAAATTCGCGACCGTCTTGGGAGCTTCCTTTTCAAACAGCCGGCACACGATGTTTCCCATCGACGTGTAGATGATCGCGTAGAGCCCGGGCGTGTCCGGAAGAGTGACGTTGGTCGCGGCGGACTCGTCACATAAGGTGACGGCGGCGGTCAGCGCGGCAGCCATACAAAGCAGCGATATACTCCGCATCGACCGAAATTATAGCGACCGAGCGCCGGGCCGGATTTATCCGACCCTGTAGTACCAGCAACTGATTGTAAAGACAGGAGCTAATTTCCTACAATTCTAGTAAGCATCCGGATATGAAGTATTTTGTTGCGCTCTCCCTCGTGTGTGCCTTCCTGCTCTCCACTGCCTGTACGCAGAGCCCGGAGAAACTGCTGGCGGCCGCCGACAAGTATCACCGAAATAAGAAATATAAAGAAGCCTCGATACTGTATCAAAAGGTCATTGCGAAGGACAAAACCAACGCCGAAGCGTATTACCGGGAAGGCTTGAATCTCATTGATGATGGGCAGGCTGGGGAGGCAACCCGGTTCCTCCGGCGCGCCGTTGATTTGAAGCCCACCAATACAGATGCGGAAGCAAAGTTAGCGCAGATTTATCTCATAATCTATTCTCAAAACCAGAAGAAATACGCTTCATTGCTGTCGGAGGCGCGCGACTTGGTGTCGAAGATTCTGCAGCAATCGCCGAATTCGTTCGACGGGCTGCGGCTCCAAGGCATCATTGACTACACTGACAAGCACCTCGACAAAGCGCTTCAAATGTTCCAGCGGGCCAATCAGATTAAGCCATATTCGCGCGATTTAATCGGATGGTACGCGGAGGCGCTTACGGCGGCGCAGCGCGGGCCGGAAGCGATTGCCTTGGTCCAGGATATGCTGGCGCACGATAAGACCTGGGCTACAGGCTACGACTTCCTGTTCATGCAGTACACCGCGCAGAAGAATCCCGCCAAGGCGGAAGCAGTTCTTCGCGAGCGTGTCCAAAACGAGCCGAACAACCCGGTCGCTACACAGAACCTGGCGAATTTTCTCCTGGCAACGAACCGCTACGACGAAGCGGAAGGCGTGATGAAGCGCGTTTTGGATATGAAGAATCTCACCACGGGCCGCCTGATGCTGGGCGATTTCTATCTGCGCGCCAAGAAATTCGATCAAGCCCTTCACGAATACCAGACCGGCGCCAGCCAGGATCCCAAAATGGCCGTACGGTACACCGAGCGGATCATTGGGGTCGACCAGATGTTAGGCAAGCGCGACGAGGCCCTGCGGCTCGCCCGGGATCTATCGGATAAGAATCCTAAAGATGCGTCCGCAAGCGAAATGTACGCTTCCCTGCTGCTCCAAACGGGCACATCCGCGGACGCAAAAAAGTCTTTGGAAGAGCTAAAGAAGCTGGTGCAAAACAACCCAAACAATGCAATGTTGCATTTGGATCTTTCGCGCGCTTACTTCTCTCAAAACGATAAGGACAGATCGCTCAATGAGGCGCTGGAGGCCTTTCGCGAGCAGCCCAACCTGCTCCCCGCTCACGTGATCGCAGCGCGCATTTACGAGGACCGCGGAGATCATTCGAAAGCCATCGAACAAACCGATTTCGTCCTGCAGACGCAACCCAATGATCCGGATGCGCGGCTGATCCGCGATCGCGCGCTCATCGGAACAAATCAGAGCAACGTAGCTCAACCGGATCTCGAAGCGCTGGTCAAGCAATATCCGAAAGCGACCGAAGCGCATCTGCAACTCGCTACGCTTTATCTGAACCAGAAGGAATACACCAAGGCCGCCGGCGAGTTCCAGCAGGTGTGGACCGCCAATCCGCCCGATCCCAGAGGCTTCCTCGGCCTGCAGCTCATAAAGCTTGCGCAGGGGCAGGGAGACGACGCGGTGCGTTCTCTGCAGGATCTGGTGCAGAAGAATCCGAATGTTTCGGCCTATCGCTATCAACTGGCGAATTTCGAAGCCACCGTCGGAGCCGAGCAGGCCCGCGCCAAACCCGAACGTGCGAAGCAGTTGTTCCAGCAGGCTGCCGGCAACTATCAGGAAGTTTTGAAGACCAATCCCAAGTCGACCGATGTGTGGGTTCGGCTAGGGCTTGTGCAACGCCAGCTCGACGATAAAGACGCGGCGCTCAAATCGTTCCAGGCGGCCGAAAAGATTAACCCGCGCGACGTTAACGCGCTCGGAAACGAGGGCATGTTGCTCGAAGATATGGGCAAGAAGCAGGAAGCGATGGATGTCTATAACCGCATGCTGGGCATCGATCCCAATAACACCCTGGCCCTGAATAATCTTGCCTTTCTGAATGCCGAAGCCGGCAAGAATCTGGATCAGGCATTGACCTTCGCCGAGCGCGCGAAGCAGCGCGTTCCCGATAATCCGAACATTTCCGACACCCTCGGCTATGTCTATTACAAGCGGGACCTGAATACGGAAGCGCTACGCATTTTCCGCCAGATCGTGCAGGATCAGCCGGAAAATTCCACGTTCCGGCTCCATTTGGCCATGGCGCTTTTGAAACAGGGCGATAAGCAGGGCGCGCGGAGTGAAGCGGAGAAGGCGCTCAAGAATGCTTCGCAGCCGCAACAGCAGAGCGAGATTAAATCGTTTGTGAGCCAGATCGGTTAAACTGCGCGTGCCTAACCAAGCTTTGGCAGGCGGCTGGCGAGAAGAGTATCCTTCGGCGAGCTATATCGCGCCGTTCGTGCTTTTTCTCGTGTTTCTGGGGGTCTTCGGGACGTTTCCGCTGGACGCCCGCTGGGAATCGCCGCTTCGCTGTCTGATTCTGGGCGCCGCTTGTTTCGCTTGCTGGCCGCGCGAACTTTCCTTTCGGCCTGTCTATTGGCTGCCGAGCGTTGCCGTCGGGGCGGGGGTCTTCATCATCTGGGTGGCGCCGGATCTTTTGATTCCCGGTTATCGTGGAAGCGTTCTGTTTTCCAACCCCGTTGTCGGGCATCTCCACTCTTCCCTCCCGCCCGCTTCCTTGCATAGCCGTTGGGTACTTGGCTGGCGCACGATACGGGCCGTCGTGATTGTTCCAATAGTCGAGGAGTTATTCTGGCGCGCGTGGCTGATGCGCTGGCTGATCAATACCGATTTCCGCCGTGTGCCGCTAGGCGCCTACGCACCTTTTGCCTTCTGGATCACGGCCATCCTTTTCGCCTCCGAACACGGCCCCTACTGGGATGTTGGCTTGATCACAGGCATCATTTATAACCTGTGGATGATTCGTTCGAAGTCGGTAGCGGACTGCATCCTGATGCATGCCGTAACGAACGGAATTTTGAGCATTTACGTCATCAGTACTGCGCAATGGCAGTACTGGTTGTAAATTGAGAAGACTTTATGCCCTGCATATTCGCGCTGTTGGCAGTTGCTTTTCCTAGAGTGGCCATTATTCTTCTATGGCTACTGACGACATTCTTTAACGGCGTCTATCACGGGATTGTCATCCCGGTATTGGGCTTCATATTTCTGCCCTTGACGCTCATCGTCTACACCTACCTGCTCCGGACGCATCAACCCATGGGAGCGGCCCAGCTGGTTTTTATTTTCATCGCCATCATCGTTGACCTGGGGCTGGTAGGGGGCGGAACGTTCGGCAGGCGGTGAGTTTCCTGAGAATCAACCGCCGTTCTACCTACTAGCACTGCGTGGCCTTATTCCGCACGTTTAGCGCCGCGATACAAGGCATAGACGCTCACGTCATCGATGTCGAGGTCGACATGTACCCGGCCGGCACAAACCGGGACTTTGTCACTGTCGGCATGCCGGATGCCGCCGTCAAAGAAAGCCGCGAACGGATCAAATCGGCTCTACTCAATTCCGGCTTCGGCTATCCCAGCAAGTCCGTCACCATCAACTTAGCTCCGGCGAATGTCCGGAAAGAGGGCGCCGGCTTCGATCTGCCCATGGCTACTGCCATTCTTGGGGCCATGGGAACCGTGGCTCGCAGCGATGATTACATGCTGGTCGGCGAATTGTCGCTTGATGGAAGCCTCAGACCAGTCCGGGGCGCGTTGTCCATTGCGGTCTGCGCCGCCCGCCGTGGCATCCGCAATCTCCTGCTTCCCATCGACAACGCCGCCGAAGCAGCAGTGGCCGAGGGCATTCAAGTATTTGGCCTGAAGCATCTGGCCGAGGTGGTGCAATTCCTGAACCAGCCCGCCGGCTTTGCGCCCGTTACGGCGAATCTTCCCGATCTGAACGGCAGCGACCCCGATCTGCCCGATTTCAGCGATGTACGCGGCCAAACGATGGCCAAGCGCGCGCTCGAAGTGGCGGCTGCGGGCAATCATAACGTGTTGATGATCGGACCGCCCGGCTCCGGCAAAACGATGCTGGCGAAGCGTTTGCCGGGAATTCTGCCGAAATTAACGTTTCGCGAGGCGCTCGAAGCTACACAAATTCACGGCGTGGCCGGAGCGATTCCAGCGGGGGTCGGCTTGCTCCGCAGCCGCCCGTTTCGCGCGCCACATCATACGATCTCAGACGCTGGCTTGATCGGCGGCGGCACCGGAAGCGCCCGGCCCGGCGAAGTAAGTCTGGCGCATCAAGGCGTTCTCTTTCTGGATGAATTGCCCGAGTTTCCCCGCGGCGTTCTGGAACAGTTGCGGCAGCCCTTGGAAGAAGGGTCGGTGACGCTCGCCCGGAGCAACGGCACGCTCACCTTCCCTGCCCGGATTATGCTGATCGGTGCAATGAACCCGTGTCCGTGCGGGTTTTACGGAGATAACACCCGGGAATGCCGCTGCACACCGGGCATCATTCAGCGCTATCTAGCCAAAGTGAGCGGCCCGCTACTCGACCGCATCGATCTGCATATCGAAGTGCCCGCCGTGCCTTATAAGGAACTGCGGAGCAAGGCCGACGGACAAACTTCATCGCAGATCCGGGAGCGCGTGGAAGAGGCACGCGAGATCCAGCGCAAGCGCGGGTTCTACAACTCTCAGATCCCCGCCTCGCAGCTTCGGACGCTCTGCGCACTGGATGAAAGCGGCGAGCGCACGCTCGAAATGGCGGTGCGGAGAATGAATCTTTCCGCTCGCGCGCACGACCGGCTCTTGCGCGTGGCACGCACCATCGCCGATCTAAGTAATTCGGGGCAGGTGTCCGCCAAGCATCTGGCCGAAGCCGTGCAGTTCAGGAATCTGGACCGGAATTACTGGAATTGAGGAGGGCGCCCGAATTGTCGAGACCCGAACCGATCGCGCTATGATGATTGGTCTACCCACAGCCAGTCTCGATACCAGCCTGGGAAGTGCTAGAAGGCCATGACTGTGGATACAGCAACAGCCGATCAATGCAGTGGCGGTTTGCATTTCGACCGGCAGAAGCAAGAGTATAGATAAAGAACCCGTCGGTGACACACGGCCAAGCAATTCGCAGCACGAAGGGTATTCAGCAGCTGCTGATTCCCCCGGCTCGCGCTACGCAATCGACGCCGCTTGAACCGAAAGGGGTCGAAGCGCTGGGTTGTGGAGCTGTTGCTAGATCTAGCCGGATATAGCGCCGACAACGATTTGCTCGGCTCTGTAGCTGCCGGGCTATTATCGGGCGGAGAAGAAATGGGACCTAATCGTGGTCTCTGATAACCAACTCGTCACGGCGATGGAGTTCAAGTCGCAGGTCGGGCCATCGTTTGGGAACAATTTCAACAATCGCTCAGAGGAGGCTATTGGAAGCGCAACAGATATTTGGGTCGCCTACCGCGAAGGAAGGTTTGGCAAATCGCCGGCTCCATTCCTCGGCTACTTTTTCCTCCTGGAAGATTGTGGCAAGGTCAGAACGCCGGTGCGCAACAAAGAACCCTATTTCATGGTTGATCCGGTTTTTGATAAGGCGTCGTACAGCAAGCGCTATGAACTACTATGCCGTCGCTTGGTACTCGAACGTGTCTATAGTGCGGCATGTTTGGTTATGGCGACAAATTCTCAGAAAACCAAGATCACACAATCCGCAGCAGATTTGAATTTTACGCGGTTCGTCGCTGCTCTACGCGGCCACGTGGTCACCTTCCTGGGCAGCAAAGGATAGGGCTCAATTGGTCTCGAATAGGAGCCCGAAAAATCCGGTGGAACGGAGAGTTCTAAACTCCCATATCCCGGTCTCGCAAGTTCAGGAATCTGGACCGGAATTACTGGAATTGACTCTGTCTGGCGCCTCGGGCCCACTCGCAAAGGTAACTTTGTCATAGATCTCGGCTACCGGGAGGTCTATGCCGATAGAATCTAACCTGATTGCGGCCGACAAATCGTCGAATTCAGTGAGCAACCAGCGGTGATCAGACTGTCGCGACCAGTACTCGATCAAGACCTTCTCTTGGGCAATGGCGAGGTACTCCATCACGGAAGCCAGTGTGCGGTAGTGCTGAAATTTTTGGCCTCGATCATAGTCTTGAGTCGACTTAGAAGGGACTTCGGCAATCAGAACGGGATTCAACAACGTGTCAGCCTGATCGTCCGCGAAAAGCGGCTCTCCGCAGGCGACCATCACATCGGGATAGGCGCAGAGGCCAGTGGCAGCGACCCGGAGCCGGAGCGTGGAAGTGTAAACTTCGCAAGAGCGCTGTTTCAGCAGCGTGCGAAACACTCCTGCAACATTGGTGACAATCAGGCTGTGCGCCCGGGTCGCACCTTCGACGGGGAACATTTCTCCGCGATAGTATTCGCTCGGCCGTTCGGCTTTGCGATTGCTCTGGAGTGATGAAGGTTGCAGGTGAGGATGCCATGCGGGCTGACTGGCCTTACCACAATCGTATCGTGCGGCTTTGCTACTTCTCCGCTAGCGGAAATTCGAAATACATAATTTCCGTGCCGGAGCGGGCATCCCGTAAGCCGCTCAGGTAGATCCGGTCGCCGGCCTCGGGACGCGCTTCGAAATAGAAAAATCCGTTGGCGGAATCGCCCGGCGGCAGCATTTTCGCTGAGAAAGCGCGCGTCACGATCTCGGGCGAATTCAACGGATTCTTCTTGCGTGGCAGACGAACCGGCAATGGACTGACATTCGGTTGCTTTCCATGCGCGTTCAGAAACGGTATGTCTTCGGGATTCACCGCCGAGACGTGTCGTCCATCGGAGCCTACCAGATTTATTTCCAGATCCCGCAGATCGAGTGCCTGGTTCCGCTTGTTCTCAATCACCACCAGCACCGGCAGGACACCATACTTCAGAAGATCCGTTTTCTTGCCAAACGCCTCGGCCGTGAGGTCCTCGTTGTCGTAAGATTTCGCCCCAACGGTCACTCGGTCGGAGGTCTGATGCGCGTACTGGCCGGCGGGACCTGCCTGGAAGCGCTTCTCTTCTTTGGCGCCGGCAATCGCAGCAACCACGGCGGCCAACGCTATACTCGAAATCACAAAGCGAGTGCCTGGAATCACGCGCACCATTCTCCTCTATCGGTCTGTCCAGCTTCTGTCTCTTCCTGTTATAGCCTTCTATTTCTTTGCGCGGCTACTCAAGAGCCGCGACTACCGGCGGCATTTCCGGGAGCGCCTGGGTTTCCTCCCTCGATCATTCAGCCGGACGGGCGCGGGCGCCATTTGGTTGCATGCAGTATCGGCCGGCGAGGTCGCCTCGGCCGTATCTTTGTTGAAGAGCCTTCGCGCCGCCCAGCCCCGCATTCCACTCTATCTCTCCACCTCTACAGCCGCCGGCCGCCGTGCCGCCGAACGCCAAGCCTTGCCCCTTGTGGACGGACTCTTCTACGCACCGCTGGACTATGTCTCGTGTATTCGCAGAACGCTGCGCGCCATCCGCCCGAATCTGCTCATCATTTTCGAGACGGAAATCTGGCCCAATCTCTACAACGAGACCAGGAGGTTGGGCGGCCGGCTCGTCATTGTGAATGGACGTATTTCCAGCCGGGCGTGGCCACGTTATCGCCGGCTGCGATCGCTTTTTCAGCCTCTCATGCGAATCCCCGATCTGGTATTTGCGCAAAGCATCACGGACCGCAACCGCTATGAACAACTAGGAGTTCCAGCCCGCAAGCTGGTGCTCGCTGGGAACCTGAAATATGACGTCGCCGTTCCGGCGATTACTGTGCAGTTGCCGCATTTTGAAGCCGAGCATGTCTGGATCGCAGCCAGTACGGCCGGGCCCAACGAGCGGGGGAGCGCCGTCAAACACGCCGTAGACGAGGACGACATTGCGATTGGGGCATTTCAGACGCTTGCGCGGGAATTCCCGAGTCTTCTTTTGATTCTGGCGCCGCGCCAACCCGCGCGATTCGACCAAGTAGCTCGCAAGCTTTCGGCCTCGGGTGCATCCTTCGTGCGCCGCTCGCAACTCAAAACTGACATGCGGCTGCCCCTTCCCGGAGTGCTGTTGCTCGATTCCATTGGCGAACTGGCAAGCCTTTATTCGCGCGCGCAAGTGGTCTTCGTGGGCGGATCGCTGGCGCCACGCGGCGGGCACAACATTATCGAGCCCGCGGCTGCGGGAGCGGCCGTGATCGTGGGCCCGCACATGCAAAACTTCGAAGCGATCGCGGACGACTTTCTTCGCGCAAACGCCATCGTGCAGATTCAGAGTGCAGTGGAGTTGACCCCCACGCTTCGTGATCTGCTGGCAGACAAGGATCGCGCGAAAGAACTGGGATTGCGAGCCCGCCAGGTTGTCGCCGCGCTGCGTGGGGCTTCCCGCACCATCTCGGACCGTTTATGGCCGCTGTATTATTCGGCGGACCCGCGGCCGCCCCGCAGCATCGCGATACGGCTGGTTCTTCGCCCGCTCACTTGGCTCTGGCGGGAGGGCGGAGCGCTGAAACGCCGAACCTCCGAACACCGCGCAGCGTCGCTGCTGCCCATACCGGCTTCGGTGGTCAGCGTTGGCGGCATCACCGTGGGCGGGTCCGGGAAAACACCGTTCACGACTTATTTGGCTGAGAAGTTGAAGGAACGGGGACACTCGCCGGCGATTCTGACGCGCGGTTATCGCCGGAGGTCGCCTGCCGAGTACCTGGTCTTCGCGCCGGGCGCGAAGGTGCCCACTGCCTTCACCGGAGATGAGCCGCAAATCTTTCTGCGCGCCGGCGTGGGGCCGCTCGGGATCGGCGCGAATCGCTATCAAACTGCCCTCATCCTGCTTCGTCAATTTCCCTCGACGGATGTATTGCTGCTGGACGACGGATTTCAGCACGCGCAACTCGAACGCGATTTCGATATCGTGCTGATCGACGGCCTCGACCCGTTCGGCCAGAACGAACTCGTGCCGCTCGGCCGCCTTCGAGAGCCGCTAGACGCGCTGAGCCGGGCTGATGCATTCGTCATTACACGCGCCGAAATAGATCCGCGATACGCGGCCATCTGCGATTGTTTGCGGCAGTACAACCAGCGCGCACCGATTTTTCGCACTCGTCTTGTTGCACGCTGCTGGCGCGACTACCGGACTGGAGCCTGCATCCCGGATATCGGCAGCCGCCGGGTGGCCGCCTTCTGCGCGCTTGGAAATCCCGATAGCTTCTGGAGGACTTTGAACCGGCTGGGGCTTCAGGTCGTCTTTCGCTGGTCGTTTCCGGACCATCATCCGTATAAGCCGGTCGAACTGCAGCGGATCGCGCATCAGGCTCGTTTCCATGGGGCGGAACTCCTGGTCACCACCGAAAAAGACCGGATCAACTGTCCTAGCGACCTGGGGAAAGTGATCGCGCCGCTCGATCTCGCTTGGCTTGAAATTCAATTGGAGATCGAAGACGAACCCGCTTTCTTCGCCGAACTGGAAAAGGCGATTCACAAGCGGGAAACGACTGCAGTCTCTTAAAAGAAGATATGAGCAAATAGGAAGGTCATGCAGGCACGGACCGCACGCATACTTCTGAGCTTCACCATTATGGCGGCGCTCGCCTATGGTCAGGAACACCATCACCACGACGAAGCGGTCGCCGTGCAGGGTTTGGGAACTGTCTCGTTCCCGATTTCCTGTTCAGCAAGCGACCAGCAGGAATTCAACCGCGGCGTAGCGTTGCTGCATTCGTTCAGCTATAAGAACGCGCGGCTTCAATTCCAACAGGTTGCTCAACGCGATCCGTCCTGCGCCATGGCGTATTGGGGCGAGGCGATGAGCCTGTATCGCCAGCTCTGGGATCGTCCCGCCGCGAACGATTTGGCCGAAGGACTGAGGCTGATGCAGCAAGCCAAAGCCGCGCCGATCAAAACTGATCGCGAGCGTGCCTATATCGATGCGGCCGTTGCGTTCTATAGCGGCGGCGCGGCAGCAAGCTATGAATCCCGGCAAGCTGCCTATTCCACGGCGATGAAGCGAGTGCATGAGCGTTGGCCTCAGGACGACGAAGCATCGCTGTTCTATGCTCTGTCGCTACTGGCTTCGTCCGATGCGAGGAACAACAATTTCACCATCGCCAGGCAGGCAGTAACGATCATTAGCGGCGTATTCGCGCGCCAACCGGATCATCCGGGCGCGGCTCACTATCTCATTCATGCCTGTGACAATCCGGCCATGGCCGGTCAAGCTCTTGCGGCAGCGAAGCGCTACGCGCAGATCGCTCCTGCTTCGCCTCATGCCGTACACATGCCGTCGCATATTTTCGCGCGTCTGGGCATGTGGGATGAGGATATTCAGTCCAATCTTGCTTCGGTCAAGATCGCGAAAGAGCAGAAGGCCTTTCCGGACATGCTGCACGCCATGAACTTTCTCGAGTATGCGTACCTGCAGAAAGGCGAATTCGCCCAGGCAAAGCAAATGGAAATGCAGGCGCTGGCCGTTCCCAAGGAACAACTCACGGATATGCAGGGTATGTTCAACTACGTGCGCGTGCGGTTCCCGTCGCTGTATCTGCTCGAAACTCGCGATTGGAAAGCTGCGCAGTCCATGCCCATCCCGAAAGATGCCGAGCCCGATTTTCAAGCTGTCGTCTATTGGACCCGCGCTTTGGCGTCCGGCCATCTCGGTGACGCCCAGGCCACGCAAGCGGCCGTATCTGGCTATGATGTCAAGCTCGACGAGGTTCGTAAGAGCGCCTACGCCTATGTCGCGGATTCAATGGCCGGGGAACGCGATGAAGCTCATGCCTGGTTGGCCTTCGCGCAAGGCGATACCGAGACAGCAATCAGGCTGCTTTCCGCAGTAGCGGACAAGCAAGATCGCGAGGGAAAAGGTGAAGTGGAATTGCCCGCCCGCGAGATGCTTGCCGACGTACTGCTGGCAACAGATCGCCCCGCCGATGCGCTAATCGAATATCAGCGCTGCCTTCGGACCGATCCCAACCGGTTAAATTCAGCGCTCGGGGCGAAGCGCGCAGCCGATGCTGTAAAGCATTGAGGGGTTACTCAGTACGCAACGCTTGGATCACGTCGACGCGTGCCGCCCGGGCAGCCGGTATCACCGATGCTGTAACGGCCGCAAGCAGCAGGATGAAAGCCGAGCCCGCCACCGGCAACACGTCTGGTGTCTTCAAATCTGCCAGGAAAGCGCCGGCGAGTCGCGACAACCCAAATCCGCAAGCAAAACCGACTGCAAGTCCAGCGATTGCCATAGCGGTGCCTTCCGTGATTACGCGCATTAGTAAGTACCGCGGCTGTGACCCGACAGCCAGCCGTATGCCAAACTCCCGCGTGCGTCCGCTGACGGAAAATGCCAGCACCCCGGCAACGCCTACTACGGCAATCAGCAACGCCACCATGGCAAAGACGCCAAAGACGATCGCGTTGAGACGCTCGGGTGACAGCACTTCAGCACGAATGTCTTCGAGCGTGGCCGCGCGTTCGACTGGCTGCTCCGCGGAGAGATTGTGCATGATGCGTGTGATCGGCGTGACCAGAGCATAGGGATTCGAGCGCACGTGAACAAACAGCCGGCCCCCGCCCATCGCTACCTCCTGAGCGAACGGATGATAGACCGTCATGGCGGGTCTCGGAACAAGGTGGGTGTCGTCCATATCCGCGACTACGCCAACAATGCGCTGGGGTTCGGGCGGAAGCATTCCGGTGACGACCTTTAGGATCGGGTCCGTCCACGTCACATAATGATTCAGCGCATCTCCCTTGGGAAACATCCGCTGCGCCAAGCTCTGACTGACAATAGCGACGAGCCCGCTGCCTTTGCGATCTGCATCGTTGAAATCGCGCCCTTCGAGAAGAGGCAGGCCCAGCGTCGCAAAGAAGCCGGGTGAAATCACCCGAATTCTTGCGCGGGAACCTTCCTCGCCGGGCTTTGGAACATATCCATCGACCGAAAATTGCAATGCGAAATCGGATCCATCCGTGTCTCGCCAGGGCACGGTTGAACCGGCAGATACGTTCTGGACGCCGGGCAATTCGCGGATTCGCTGCGCGGCTTCCCGGTAGTACTCAACCACTTGGCTGGGCGTTCTTCCCACATGCAGGACGGGCACGTCCACAGCGAGCACCGAGCGCGTATCGAAACCGGTCTGCGCGGATTCAAGCGAGAGCAGTGTTTTTACTGTTGCGCCTGCCGACGCTACCAATACAAACGATGCCGCGATTTGAACGATTGCGAAGATCCTCAATTTCCGATTCGCTGTGCCGGTGACGCGAGTGCTCCCGCTGACCAGACCGAATCCTTGAACGCCTCCCGAGGACGGGAGCCGCGGAATGAATGCCAGCAGCGCTGCGGCAAGAATGGCCAGTCCCGCGCCAATCCATAGGATGCTGGAATCGACCCTCAAGTCGAGGGCACGGATGGAGTACCGGGACATGTAACGCGCCAGAACAGCCACCATGGGACCGGCGATCAGCACCCCGACGGCGGCGCCCGCGCCGCACATCAGCAAACTCTCCGCCAGCAGAGTACGGCGCAGCGCGCTATTGCTGGCGCCAAGCGCAGCGCGAATTCCCAGTTCGGATTCGCGGCGCATGGTTCGGGCGAGAATCAGGTTGGCGATATTGGAGCAGGCAATGACAAAAACAAGAATCGACGTCGCCATCAGCACCAGCAGGATGGTCCGCGCTCTCGACGTTAGTTGGTCGCGCAGCGTTACCGCGCTGATTTGATAATGGGCTCTCGCCGGATACGCTTCCGGGTGGTCCCGTTTCATGCGCTCGTATACCGAACGTAATTCCACTCGCGCTGTCTGAAGACTCGCGCCCGGCGCAAGCCGCGCGAATAGATCGGTCATCCGGTGTATACGGCTGGTTACCATGGTCGCCGAAAGATGATGCGAGCTGGTCACGACGTTGGCGATAATCTCTGTGTCCTGCGGATACGGAACGCATGGCTCCAGGACGCCCACCACCGTGGCCGGGCGCGCATCCACAAACGAATCGAGCCGCACGGTCTTGCCGAGTACCTTCGGATCGCTGTGTAGCGTGGTCGACCAGAACCGATAGGTCAACACGACCGCGCCCGCTGCTTTCGGGCCGTCATCGCGTGCATCCAGCAGCCGGCCGAGTACCGGGCGCAAGCCCATGACCTGGAAGTAGGACCCATTCACCACGCCGGCTCTTACCGAGCGGGGTTCCCCCAGCCCCACCATAGTGAAGCCAACTTCCGAGAAATCGCCAAAGGAGCTCAACGTTTTCATGCGCGAGCGCAGGTCCACAATCTCCGGCACGGAAAATGCTGTGCTTTCGGCTCCAATGCCCGGCGCGCTCTGGCGGATGTAAATAAGCCGGCTCTCATCGCGGTTGACCAGCGGGCGAAGCAGCACGCCGCGCACAAGGCTGAACATCGCGGCATTAGCGCCGATTCCGAGGGCTAGCGTTACAGCCACAGTGGCGGTGAGGCCCTTAGCGCGCGCCAGCGAACGGGCCGCAACTTTCAGCTCCCGCAGGAAAGAGAGAGCGATTTCGACCATACAGATCCCCCTGTATGGCACGCTCCTAGCGCACGTATGTAGCCAAAGGCTATTCCCTTAGAACCAAAGGGCCTTCCCGGCCGTGCTGAGGCTGCGAGTGTTCGTTTTCGGGATTTTGGGTTAGGAAACAGGACAGCCCAACTCCAATTGGCGGGCCGGAACCGGCCAGACCATCTGCTATCGTGTCGATTTCAGGCGTACATGCAATTCTCAAAGCTAGACATTCCGTGCGAGCAGTTCGTTTTGGACAACGGGCTCACGGTCCTTGTCCATGAAGATCACAAGACTCCCATCGTTGCGCTAAACATCTGGTATCACGTCGGTTCCAAGAATGAGAAGCCGCGCAAGACTGGCTTCGCCCATCTGTTCGAGCATCTGATGTTCGGTGGCAGCGAGCACATCCGCGGCAGTTACATCGAAGCTATGGAGCGGGCGGGCGCGACCGACTTGAACGGCACCACGAGCGAAGATCGCACCAACTATTTCGAAAACGTCCCCACCTCCGCTTTCGATTACGCGCTTTTCGCCGAATCGGACCGGATGGGCTATTTCTACAACACCATCAACCAGGAAGTGCTTGATTTACAGCGCGGCGTGGTGCAGAACGAAAAGCGTCAAGGCGATAATCAGCCGTACGCGATCGTCGAGGAACTGGTTGTGAAGTCTACGTACCCTCTCGGCCATCCTTACGATCACACCGTCATCGGCTCCATGGAGGACCTCGATTCCGCCTCGCTCGACGATGTGCGCGAGTGGTTCAAGAACTACTACACTCCCTCGAACGCGGTTCTTGTGGTGGCCGGCGATATCACTGCAAGAGACGCCAAAGAACGTGTGGACCGCTACTTCGGCGGCATTCCATCGGGGCCTCCGGTCGCGCATCAGCGTTCCTGGATCGCGAAAATGAGCGGAGCGAACCGCGAAACGGTGGAGGACCGGGTTCCGCAGGCCCGCATCTATAAGGTCTGGAATGTTCCCGGATACGGCGAAGCCGCCGCGGACCATCTGCGCCTGACTGCCGGAATCCTCTCCAGCGGGAAAACGTCGCGCCTTTATAAGCGGCTGGTTTACGACGAGCAGATCGCGACGCATGTCGCGGCTTATCTCGATGAGCGCGAGATCGGAAGCCAGTTTGTGCTGGTTGCCACCGCGCGTCCCGACGAAGATCTTCGCAAGGTCGAACGTGCGATGGACGAAGAACTGGATCGCTTTGTACAGGAAGGCCCCGCCGAGCGCGAACTCGCCCGGATCAAGACGCAATCCTATGCAGCGTTTGTGAGAGGGATCGAACGTATCGGCGGATTTGGCGGCAAATCGGACATTCTGGCTACCAGCCAAACTTATCTCGGCACGCCGCAAGGCTACAAACTGCGGCTGCAGCATTTGGAAGAAGCCACAACCGCCGATCTGCGGGCGACGGCGCGGGCGTGGCTCTCGGATGGCGTCTATGCCCTCGAAGTCCTGCCGTTCCAGGTCGCCCGGCAGGCCAACGGCACGCTGGCCTCGCGAGATGGTATGCCGGCTTTGGGAGCCGCCCATGATCTGAAACTGCCGCAGATCCACGAAGACCGGCTCTCGAATGGCCTACGGCTCATCGTGGCCGAGCGCCATGAAATTCCTGTCGTCAACTTCTGGCTGGATGTCGACGCCGGATATGCCGCCGACCAGTTCTCCTTGCCTGGCGCGGCGCGCCTGACAGCCGCCTTGCTCACCGGTGGTACGCAGCGTCGGAACGCGCTTGAAATCAGCGATGAATTGCAAATGCTGGGTGCGCAGCTTACCAGCGGCTGCAATCTCGATCTTTCGACCGTGTATCTCTCGGCCCTCAAAGGCACCTTGGACGAAGCGCTGGATCTTTACGCCGATGTGATCCTGAATCCGACTTTTCCTGAAGCCGACTTTCGGCGCCAGCAACAGCTTCAAATCGCCGCTATCGCGAACGAGAAGGTTACGCCGCTTCAGATGGCCTTGCGGGCGTTGCCGCCCCGCTTGTTCGGCCCGCAACACGCCTACGGTGTGCCGCTCACCGGTTCCGGTACGGAAGAAAGCGTCCAGAAGCTCACGCGAGAGAACATGGCGCGGTTTCACTCCACGTGGTACAAGCCGAGTAACGCGACGCTCATCGTCGTTGGCGATACTACCATTGCGGAACTGAAGCCGAAACTCGAACAGCACTTCAGCGCGTGGAAGGCCGGCGATGTGCCTTCGAAGAATCTGCCCACCATCGCGAGGCCGCAGAAACCCGCCATTTACCTGGTCGATAAGCCAGGCGCAATTCACTCGGTAGTTGTAGCAGGTACTGTGGCCGCACCGCCGAACGCCGCTACTGAGATTGCCTACGAAACGATGAACAACGTTTTCGGCGGCACTTTCGGAGCGCGGCTCAACATGAATTTGCGCGAGGACAAGCATTGGTCGTATGGCGCCGGGTCGGTGCTCTATGGAGCCCGCGCGCAACGGCCATTTCTCGCTTATGCCTCTGTCCAGGGTGACAAAACGGCGGACTCGATTTCGGAGATGCTGAAAGAGCTATTCGGAATGGCCGGAGCGAAGCCGGTCCGCGAAGAAGAATTGGACAAGGTGAAGCAGCAACAAATTCTGGAGTTGCCGGGCTCGCACGAGACCATGAATTCCATCGGCACTCTGTTGGGAGACTTGCTCCAGCTCGGATTGCCGCTGAACTTTTACGATTCCTATGTGACGCGCGTCGCGGCGCTTTCGGTGGCCGATATCGAGCGCTGCGCGAAATCGCTGCTCGATCCACGGCAGATGATTTGGATGGTGGTGGGCGACCGCGAGCAGGTAGAGCCCGCGCTTCGGGATCTGCAAATCGGCGAGATTATTCCGACGGAAGCGTGAGTCGAAAATTCTTACGCAACCTGAACCGCAGCAGCCTTCCCGTCTCGTAGCATTTTGATATCCCTGATTGGCGGCTGGCCGTAAAATCGACTGTACTCGCGACTGAACTGGCTGACGCTTTCATAGCCAACTTCATACGCCGCGGTCGTGGCGTCGATTCCACTCATCAGCATGCGGTCCCGTGCAGCTTGCAACCTGAGTTGCTTCTGGTATTGCAGTGGACTCATGGCGGTTAACGCGCGGAACTGATGGTGGAGCGTTGAGACACCCATCTGCGCGATCGCAGCAAGTTCTTCCAAGTGAAGCGGCTTTGTGTAGTTCGTTTTAAGCCAGGCGATCGCTCTTGCCGTCCGGTGACTGAGATCGCCTCTGGTAGCGATAGCGCGCAACCGCTCTCCCTGGGGCGTTCGGAGCAGCCGGTAGACGATCTCGCGCTGCAGCAAGGCGGTCATGAAGGGTATGTCTTCTGGAGTGTCAAGCAGTTGAAGCAGTCTGTCGCATGCACTCAGCAGTCCGGGTGTCGTCTCACCGACAACGAATCCCCGCCGCTGAGAGGTCGAGTCGACGTTCGGCAAATCTTCCCGGCTCAGCACCTCCCGCACGATTGCCATATCAAGCCTGAGGAGCATCGATAGCAAAGGAACCTTCTCGGAAGCCTCGACAATTTGGCTCTGAACGGGCATATCAATTGCCGAAAGCACGAACGACGTTCCATCGCAGACGTACTCTGTTCCGCCGACCTTCAGGAACTTGCGTCCTTGTGTGAAGACCGCAAGACTAGGTTCGTAGAATACATGCCGGCACGCGGTGGGTTCGACGCGCCGGAAAAGAGATAGGCCTGGAATCGTGGTTACATGCTCTCCGGGCGATTGCGCAAGGGCTGATATGCGGCTCGCTAGCGCCCCACGTAACTCGGCTACGTCGATGTTGTGGAGAGCTTCTTTCCCTTTTGCCATTTCCCAGGAATGCCTCACTCTTTAGCCTACCGTCCGCAGACCGGCACCGTGCACAAATTCTAAGCGTTGAACAGGATCAGGCAAAGAATCGGCAGGATCAGATAAGCGGGCACGAGGTATTTGCCGCTAGTTTGAAGTTGAAGAGGACGAACAAGCGAATGAAGACCATTGTCGCCATCTGGTTGGCCCTGCTGGCAGCCGGTATATCCGTCGCCCAGGACAGAAACGGGAATGCAGAAAGTCCGAACAAGTTCATAGGAGCGTGGCGGCTCGCCTGGCTGGAGCGCCCCGGTGCGGATGGGAAAGCGCATAGGATTGATTGCACTGGCCTGTTCGTGTTCACTCCCGACGGACACGCCTCTGTGCAGGTGATGGAGCGCAATCCCCAGATACAGGCCGCATCTGGGCCCCAGCAGTATTCCGCCGGCGGTTATGAGGCCTCGTGGGGCACCTACATCCTTAACGAACGCACACACACATTTACTTTCCATATCGAAGGCGCACTCGTACGGTCCCTGATCGGCAAAGACTTGCCGCGTGCGTACGAGTTCTCCCGAAACCAACTCATCGTGAAGTCAACTCGCTCAGATGAGCACTGGCGAGTTGCCTGGGAGCGTTACTGAAATGAAAGACACCAACATGCCTCGTTCAGCGCTGGCGGCTGACGACATCCGCGCCGTCTCGCCGGCGCTTGCAAGCTATACGCAGAACGCGGTTGCCGAAGCCCTGTGGAGCCGTCCTGATTTATCGCCGCGTGATCGCAGCCTCATCACAGTTGCCGCTCTCATTGCACGTATGCAGACGATCGGAATGCTGCATTATTTCAACATCGCGCTCGACCACGGCGTCACGCCAGCAGAACTGTCTGAAGTCCTCGCGCATCTGGCCTTCTATTCGGGCTGGTCAAACGCGTTGTCTGCGGTTCCGATCTTGAAGGAGATCTTCTCCGAGCGCGGAATCGGAGCCGATCAGTTGCCGGAAGTCTCGCCTCAGCTACTTCCATTAAATGAGCAGGCGGAAACCCAGCGGGCGACGACTGTCGAGCAGAACTTCGGAGCGGTAGCGTCTGGCGTTGTGCAGTACACGACGGATTTACTCTTTCGCGATCTCTGGTTACGGCCGGCACTTGCGCCGCGAGACCGAAGCCTCATCACGGTCAGTGCATTGATTGCTTCCGGTTACGTCGCGCAGATCACCTACCACCTGAACAGAGCGATGGACAACGGCCTCACGCAGCGCCAGGCATCCGAGATGCTGACGCACTTGGCCTTCTATGCCGGTTGGCCGCCGGTGTTTTCTGCGCTTCCTGTGGTGAAGGAGATCTTTGCAAAACGTTCCGGGAGTTCTTCGGAGAAGGGATCGTAATCAGAATGGAGAACCGGCAACTTGGAAACAGCGGCTTGGAAGTTTCGGCTCTCGGCCTCGGCTGTATGGGAATGAGCTGGTCATACAGCCCCGTACCAGATCGAAATCAGATGACCTCGCTCCTCCGGGCGGCGGTCGAGCGTGGCGTTACCTTCTTCGATACAGCCGAAGTCTACGGCCCGTACACAAATGAAGAACTCGTGGGTGAGGCGCTTGCTCCCTTCCGCAACCAAGTCGCGATTGCGACCAAATTCGGTTGGAAGGCCGCTTACGAGGGCGAAGCCCGATGGAGCCGCCTCGACAGCCGGCCGGAGCATATTAAGCAAGTCGTCGGAGGCTCACTCAAGCGGCTCAGGGTCGAGGCAATCGACTTGTACTACCAACATCGCGTCGATCCCGAGGTGCCGATCGAAGATGTAGCCGGCGCGGTGAAGGACCTGATTCAGCAAGGCAAAGTGAAGCACTTTGGGCTCTCAGAGGCTGCGGCGAAAACCATTCGCCGAGCACATGCAGTGCAGCCGGTCACCGCGCTCCAGAGCGAGTATTCGCTCTGGTTCCGTGAGCCTGAGAAGGAAATCCTGCCGACGCTCGAAGAGCTTGGTATCGGCTTTGTCCCATTCAGTCCGCTCGGCAAAGGCTTCCTGACGGGAAAGATCGACGAAAACACTAAATTCGATAGCTCTGATTTTCGCAACATCGTTCCGCGCTTCAACGCGGAGAACCGTAAGGCAAATCAAGCGCTAGTCGATCTGCTTCAGAACATCGCGAACAGAAAGAACGCTACGCCAGGGCAAATTGCGCTTGCGTGGTTGCTGGCGCAGAAGCCGTGGATTGTTCCCATCCCTGGCACGACTAAATTGCATCGACTCGAAGAGAATATCGGAGCCGCAGCCGTCAAGCTTACAACGGAGGATCTTGCCGGCATAGAGGCTGCTGCTTCGAGGATCACGATACAAGGTGCTCGGTACCCGGAGCAACTGGAGCAGATGAGCAATAGGTAGTTAGCTGACAGAACGAGCTATGAAAAATCGAAAACTGAGAGATCTGGAAGTCTCGGCAATCGGATTCGGCTGCATGGGACTGAGCTTTGGCTACGGACCCGCCACCGAGAAGAAGGACGCGATCGCGGTGATTCGTGCGGCAGTAGAGCGGGGCGTGACCTTCTTCGACACGGCGCAGGTGTACGGTCCGTGGAGGAACGAGGACGTTGTTGGAGAAGCGCTCGAACCCTTTCGCGGGCGGGTTGTGATTGCAACGAAGTTCGGCTGGAACATCGATCCGGAAACCGGTGAACACCGCGGCGGCGTGAACAGCCAGCCCGACCTCATTCGCCGGTCGACTGAGGGTTCACTCAAGCGGCTCCGCATTGATGCGATCGACCTCTATTATCAACACCGTGTCGACCCGAACGTTCCGATGGAGGACGTGGCGGGCACGGTAAAAGATCTCATCGCCGAGGGTAAGGTCAAGCATTTTGGCTTGTCTGAGGCAGGCGTGAAGAACATTCGTCGCGCCCACGCCGTACAGCCCGTTGCGGCGCTCCAGAGCGAATATTCGTTATGGTGGCGGGAACCCGAAGCTGAGATTTTACCCGCCCTGGAACAACTCGGGGTCGGCTTCGTCCCATTTAGCCCGCTGGGCAAAGGCTTCCTTACCGGCAAGTTCGACGAGAATACAAAACTCGATCCGAAGGATTTCCGCAACACAGTCCCGCGCTTCTCGCCGGAGAACCGCAAGGCGAATATGGCTATGGTCGATCTGGTAAAGCGCATCGCGGCGGAGAAGCAGGCGACGCCCGCGCAGGTCGCGCTGGCATGGCTGCTCGCGAAGAAGCCATGGATTGTGCCAATTCCCGGCACCACGAAGTTGCACCGGCTCGAGGAGAACCTCGGCGCAGTAAACGTTGAACTTACTGCAGGCGATCTTCGCGACATCGAGCAAGCCTCTTCGCAGATTGAGATTCATGGCGATCGCTATAGTCCGGCGAACCAAGCCACGATCGACCGGTGAATAATGAGGACGTACCCTTTTTTGAAATGCACGCCAGGAGGATGTTTATGAAAGCCGCAGTCGTCCCCGCGAAGAACAGTTCGTGGCAGATTACAGACGTTCCTCAGCCTCAACCCGAACCTGGGCAAGTGCTGGTGAAGATGCACGCCAGCGGCGTCTGTTATACCGACGTACACGAAACGCTCGGGCACATTCCAGGAGAATTTCCGCGAATCCTGGGGCACGAGCCGGTCGGCGAGATCGTTGCCGTGGCTCCCGACGTCACTACGCGAAAGATAGGAGACCGCGTCGGCACCGCATGGATACAGTCTACGTGCGGACGCTGCGAATGGTGCCAGCGTGGCCGCAGGATGTTCTGTTCGTCCCAAAAAGCGACCGGGATCGAGGTACAAGGCGGTCACGCCGAGTACATGCTCATGAACGCGGATGCGACTTATCTCATTCCCGAGAAGGTTGCCTACGAGCAAGCAGCCCCCATCTTCTGCGCCGGTTACACGGTGTATAGCGGGCTTCGTTGGGCGGATCCGAAACCGCATGAGCGCGTTGCCGTGCTCGGAATCGGCGGGCTCGGACATCTCGCGGTGCAATACGCCAAGGTCGCCGGTTTCGAGACCATCGCAATTTCGCACTCGCCGGACAAAGACAAGATGATTCGCGACCTCGGCGCGGATGAAATTGTCCGGGACGGAAAGAGCCTTGCCGCGGCCGGCGGCGCGGACGTGATCCTCAGCACATCGAATTCGACTAAGTCAATGATCGACAGCATTCAGGGCCTACGGCCGGACGGCCGGTTTGTCGTGATGGGCGCCGACGCGGAGCCGCTTTCGATCTCCCTAATGGACTTTATTGTGAAGCGCATTCAGATCATTGGTAGCCAGCAAAACGGGCCCGAATATCTCTACGAAGCGTTAGATTACGTAGCTCAAGGGAAAGTGAAACCGATCATCGAAACTTACTCATTGGACGAGGCGCCGAAAGCTTATGAGCGCGTCGCGGAGGGGAGGGCCCGGTTCCGCGCTGTCCTCACAATGTAATTGCCATGCGAGCAGCCACGGCCAAGTTTGAGAACCAAGTGGCCTTAGTCACTGGCGCAGGATCCGGCATCGGCTTGGCGACCGCCCGAGCCTTTGCTGAAACCGGAGCGGCCGTGGCTTTGATTGATATGGACGAGAACGCCGCCGGCGCCGCGGTCGAGCAACTGCTCTCAGCCGGGTGTAAAGCGATTGCGCTCCGCTGTGATGTGTCTAATGAGGATGCCGTTGCTGCCGCAGTCCACCAGACCATCTCCGCGTTCGGTCAACTAGATTTCGCATTCAACAATGCCGGGATTCAGGTTCCCGTTGCTGAAACTGCTGATGCTCGCGGTGACGACTTTGATCGCGTGATGGCAATCAATCTCCGAGGCGTTTGGAACTGTATGAAGCACGAACTCCGCCACATGCGTGAGCGAGGAACCGGCGCGATCGTCAACTGCTCATCCACCGGTGGATTGATTGGCACGCCGGGCTTGGGCGCGTACACCGCGTCCAAACACGGTGTCATTGGGTTGACCAAAAGCGCTGCTCTCGAGTATGCGGCGCGCGGTATCCGCATCAATGCAGTGTGTCCAGGGGTGATAGACACACCCATGGTCGCGCACGCGCTCGCGGACCACCCCGAGACGATGAAAGCCGTCATGGAAGAGATCCCGTTGGGCCGGCTTGGCAAATCCGAAGAGATTGCTTCGGCCGTCCTCTGGTTGTGCAGCCCCGGCGCGGGATTCATGGTCGGGCAAGTGATTGTTCCCGACGGCGGATACACAACGCGGTAATTAGCTCACGGCTAAGCCGTCCAGCCCGTCGCCGCAATAACGATCCCGATTGCCGCCGCCACGATGCCGGCCAAAAACAACGGCCTGGCCTTGGTCAGAATCGCCAACGAGGCGAACACGATCGCCACTTCGACGAAGACTTCGGCGAAGTGAAAGCGCGTGGCTTCTCTGGCCTTTTCGTCGCGCTCGTGCTCGAATGCGCGCGCTTCGGTCTGAACATTCTGCGCGTCGTTTTTGTAGCGGGTTGCCAGTTGATTATAGGTCCCGGTGACGGGAGTACCCGGTTTCAAAGCGGAGGTCAGATCGCGCGTTGCTTCCGCCGTGAAGCGCCGGATATCTTTGGCCTGGTAATAGGCCCATTCGTCCGAAGCCTTGCCCTGCAGCAGCAGTTCTTCCGTGTTGAAGTGCTGCCCCAGAACCGAGATGATGGCCAGCAGCGCGGCCATGATCGCCATCGTTCCGGCGACAATCTTGTCGAACGGGTCCTGGGCATGATGGACGTGCTCTTCCACTTCTTCGTGAACGGACATAGCTAGATTTTACGAAGCTTTGACCAGATTCGAAATCTCCCGAACCAGCCGCCGGTAGTTCAAATCGTTTAACGTTCGGAACGGAAACCAGGTTCCATCGCGCCAGGAGGAATAATACCAACGTGAAAAGAGGGCCAGGTGCTCCAGCGCATTCCCTTCCCGATCGGGAACCTGAAGCGCTTCGGAGAGCATCGAGCGAAGGTGCTGATCGAGCGACTTTGCATTCTGATCTTCGGCCGCAAAATTCAGAGCGATTGGCTCCTGCCAGCGCGCGTCAAGCATCGGCCATAGGCGAAACGAACGCTTCCCCGCCCCAGCGGTGAGGGCAACGCCATTGAAATGGTCCACCTCGCCCACCACTTCGTCCCGCAGCGCGGCAACTGCATTCAAGTTTTCAATCCGTTTGTGGATCTGGGCCGCTTCCTCGAATTGCAAATCGGCGCAAGCCCGTTCGCGTTGTACAGAGAGCCCGGCTACCGTGCTTCGCCCGTTGCTCGCTAGAAAATCCTGCACCCGGCTCACTTCGCTTGCGTACTCTTCGGCGGTAACGGCGCACTGGCACGGACGAAGGCACTGATTCATTTCGCCGTAAATGCAGCCGGGATGATCGGGATGAGGCGCGAGAGGCTCGACGCAGCGCCGGATCTGGAAGAGAGTCAGAACTTCCTGCTCATACCGCTGGGCTGCCTCGCGGCTCACGAAGGGACCGAATTTCGGCCCGCCGGCCCTCCCGATCCGGTTCGCCACAGTCAGTCGCGGAAACGGATCCGTACTCGCCAACCCAACCAGCCAGGGCATCCGCAGCCGCAAGCGCCGCAAGTAATCGTCAGGAAAATGCGCTCTCACCAGTTCGTAGGTGAGCAGCGAATTCTCCAGTTTCGAGCCTGTCCGCCAGCACTGGAGCGAGGACAACCGCTCTCGCAGTCGCCCGGCCAGGAATAGCCGGCTTAACCGGCGCGGCAGGTTCGGACACCAACCAACATGCGGCGGGCTGCCGGAGAGCGAAAAACTGTAGATGCCCGCCGACACAGGAAGCGCGGCAATCTGCCCGGCAAGATCGGACGAGCTCACCTCAAATGTGACCGGGGGTGGAATTTTCACAACGATTCGGAAGGTCGGGCTATTAGAATTGTACTGAGGTCTAGTACTTGTTTGCGCTTCCTCCAGAAGTGCCCCTCGCTTACGCTCAGGGTTCTGTCCCGGACGGTAAACACTTGACAGGAATCCGGCTCAGACTAGAATAGGTGTTATTTCGCTATGCAGGCTTGTCAGCACGAGCGAACCGAGTTCCTCTACCGCCGGGACGGCGTCGACTATGTTCGTTGTCTTGACTGCGGTCAGGTCTTCGAATCGGAGGATCTGGACACGGTTCCGGTTTACGAAGACGAAGACGAAAAGCCCCGAAAGCGCCGCTGAAGGCGCCTGCGGATGTCCAGCTTGCCACGTGTGTCGCCGGGTCAAAGAAGCGCGCTGACGTCGCCGCTCCGGATTGTCTCGATTGGCGGCGGCACAGGTTTATCGACGCTTTTATCCGGATTGAAACAGCACGCGCCCGCGGCGGAAATTGCGGCGGTTGTCACGGTGAGCGACGACGGCGGAAGTTCGGGACGGCTGCGGCGCGATTTCGATATTCTCCCGCCCGGTGATATCCGGAACTGCATGACCGCGCTGTCCGAAGACGAGGATCTACTCTGCCGGCTGTTCCAGTACCGGTTTTCGAGCGGCCGGGGACTGAAAGGGCACAGCTTCGGGAACCTGTTCCTGACGGCGATGCATCAGATCACTGGTGATTTTGCCGATGCCGTGAAGCTTTCTTCGGATATTCTCGCCATCCGCGGCCGCATCTTTCCCGCGACCTCGGCAAATATTACCCTCGAAGCCGTTCTCACAGACGGCGCCGTGGTGCGCGGCGAATCAAAGATCAGCAAGAGCCGCCGCCCGATCGAACTGATCCGGCTCCGCCCGGAAAACTGCGAGCCGCTTCCCGAAGTATTGGAGGCTATTCGGCGGGCAGATTTGATTACGCTGGGCCCGGGTTCTCTTTACACGAGCGTTATTCCCAACCTTCTGGTAAACGGGGTCGCCGAAGCGATCCAGCGCTCCCCTGCCCTGAAAGCCTATGTAGTGAACCTCATGTGGCAGCCCGGTGAGACGATTAACTTTTCCGCATCGCAGCACGTGAAAGCCATCCACCAGCATGCGCGGCGAAAGTTGACCGACTGCGTGATTTTGAATACAGCGCCGATCCCGCCGGCCATGAAACGCAAGTACGCCAGAGTTCATGTTAAGCCCGTGGAGAATGATATAGAGGAACTGAACGCGCTAGGCATTAAGGTGGTGGCCGATGACCTGGTTGGCGATCCCGCAGCGGTGCAGCACAAAGTCCGGCATAACCCGGCCGCACTGGCGCGAATTGTGATGGATTTAGCCAGCAGATCCCGAGCGCATCAGCTCCGGCAGAGCGCTCTTGCCGCGCGACGCATCAGATAAACAGCAATCGAATGAACAAGAACGTAACGGTCGTGATTCTGGCCGCCGGCCTGGGAACACGCATGAAATCGAAGCGCGCCAAGGTCTTGCATGAAGCGGGCGGAGACACGCTGCTCAACCATGTCATCCGCGCGGCGCTGCAGGTTGCTCCCGCGGAGCGAATTGTGGCGGTGGTGGGATATCAGGCCGAAGAGGTTCGGAAGAGCGTCCGGTTTTCCGGCGTACGATTCGCCGAGCAGGCGGAACAAAAGGGGACGGGGCATGCGGTCTTGTGCGCGCGCAGTTCCGTGGAGACACAACAAGGCCAACTCCTGATTCTGAACGGCGATGGACCTCTGCTGCGGGCATCGACACTCGAAAAGCTTCTGGAATCCGCGAGCGAGCCTGGGCTGGGTGGCGCGATTCTGACGACCGAAGTGGCCGATCCTACCGGCTATGGCCGCATCCTTCGCAACGCGCAGGGCAATATCGCGGCAATCGTGGAACAGAAAGTAGCGACAGCGGACCAGCAGAAGATCCGTGAAATCAATCCGGGTGTGTATTGCTTTCAAGCCGGGGCGTTCTGGCGTCATATCGGCGAGGTAACCGCGAACAATCCGGCCAACGAGTACTATCTGACCGACATGATAGAAATCTTGACCGGACATGGCCATCCGGTCAAGCCGGTGCTCATCGCGGATGAGACGGAACTACTGGGAATTAACACGCGAGTGGAACTCGCGGTGGCGGACAAGATTCTGCGGACCAGAAAGACCAGTGAGCTGATGCTGGCGGGCGTGACGATCGAGAGTCCGGAGACGGTCACGATAGATGCCGATGTCGAGGTGGGGACAGATACGGTGGTCGAGGCGAATGTCCAGTTACGCGGCCGGACACGGATCGGCTCGGAGTGCCGCATCGGGACCGGTTCCGTATTCTGGAACTGCGAGATTGGGGACCGGGTGATGATCCTGCCGTATGTTGTGGCCGAATCGTCGTCCGTTGGACGCGCTGCCTCGATCGGGCCATTTTCTCGACTGCGGGCAGGCGTGAACGCGGAAGAAGCGACCCATATCGGCAATTTTGTCGAACTGAAAAACACACGGCTCGGAGCGGGCTCCAAGGCCAGTCATCTAACGTATTTGGGAGATTCCACGATCGGGGCCACGGTGAACGTCGGGGCAGGAACCATTACGTGCAACTACGACGGGCACAAGAAGCATCGCACAGACATCGAGGACAACGTTTTCGTGGGGAGCAACTCGACTCTAGTCGCGCCGGTACGGATTGGAGAAGGAGCGTTCATCGCGGCGGGCTCGGTGATTACGAACAATGTGGAGTCCGACTCGCTTGCAATTGGAAGAGCGCGCCAGACGGACAAGAGCGGCTGGGCCGCCAAACGGCGCGAGATAGCGAAACGAGAAGAGTAATCTCTAGGACGGCTTCGGGGTGTGCGGCGCCGGGTGAAGCTGTATTTCGAGCGCCACATCGCCTTCCGGGAGATGCTGGTATCGCACCGTGACTCGCGACTTCACGCGCAGCGACTTGCTCATCTTCGTTCTAGGCCCAATCAGGAAAGTTCGTTTTTCGGGAGATCGTCCGATCAAGGTTCGCGAGACGGTGATATGCTGCGAGTCCAACTCCGTCACCGTTCCGGCAAAGAACTGGGGCCGGGGGGCGGGCGGCGGAGGGTTTTGCGGGGCTTGCGCCAAGATCGCAATCGCCGAGCAGAGCAAAGCGGCGAACAGACGCACAACGATCTTAGGGCTCATGATCCATGCGGAAGAATTGGGCTCTTACCTACAATACAGTACTGGGATGGTAGAGATTCGGCATCACGAGCTCGCCGATCGCAACCAGCTCCCCCGAGCGGGACAGCGCCTTAACGCGCGGCGCACCCGGCCGCACCACGAAGGGTGAGGTTCGAAAGTCGCGGCCCTGCCGTATTTGGGTGATGATCGATGAGTCGAAATGCTCAGCCGGCAGATCAGGCAACAGAAAGGCGGCCGGAATCACAACTTCAGGGAGCCGCCCAGCGGCAGCAAGGTCTTCCAACTCGGATATGGTATGGGCTTGTTCGACAGAAAACGCGCCTGCGCGAATCCGCCGCAAGTCGCTGAGAATGGCTCCACAGCCGAGAAGGAGTCCGAGGTCATGGGCCAAGCTTCGAATATAGGTACCCGCCGAGCAAGTGACAGCCACTTCCAGCCTGACACCTGAAAAATCGCGCACCTCCAAGTGCTTGATTTCTACTTCGACCGGTTCCAGCGTGAACGGAACATTCCTGCGCGCCAGTTTATACGCAGGCACGCCCGCGATCTTTTTCGCCGAAACAGGCGGAGGGGTCTGGAGCAAGCGGCCCCGAAACCGGTTCAACGCTTCGCAGACAATCGCCGGATCGGAAGGCGGAGCAACTCCCGTACTTACAAGCTCGCCGTCAGCATCATAGCTGTCGGATTCAAGGCCGAAGGTGATCCCGGCGAGATAGGTCTTATCGTCTTTGCCGAAGAATTGAGCGAGACGCGTGGCCGTGCCGGTAACGAGCGCCAGAAGGCCGGTGGCCATCGGGTCGAGTGTGCCCAGATGCCCGGCGCGTTTGGTATTGGCCAGTTTGCGCCAGCGGTTCACCACGTCGTGGCTGGTACACCCGGCAGGCTTGTCGATTAAAACGAGTCCATTCATGGAGGCTGTTAGTCTGATAACTATAGACGCGGGCGAGGCTTAGAATTTCTTGGAAGAAGAGGTACTCGGTAAAGCTTACGATTCACGCCTGATGCGGCGTTTGCTCACGTACATGAAACCGTACAGAGCAGTGGTTGCCGTATCGCTCGCGCTGCTGCTAATCGATTCTCTGCTTCAAATCATCGGGCCGCTGCTTACCAAGCTGGCGGTGGACCGGTACCTGGTCCCGGTCAAACACACACAGGTTCTGCCCTTTTTGGATCGCTGGCTTTCCAATGACCGCTGGACCGGGCTTTCGCAAGTCGCCGGGTTGTACGTGGGAGTGATCCTAATCGGCTTCTTGTTCGATTTCGGCCAGACGTATCTGATGCAGTGGACCGGGCAGAAAGCCATGTTCGATCTGCGCCGGCAGCTCATGACCCATTTGCAGACGCTCGATATTGCTTATTACGACAAGAATCCGGTGGGCCGTATGGTGACTCGCGTAACGACGGATGTGGACGTTCTCAATGATCTGTTCGCTTCGGGGCTCGTGATGATTGTGGGCGACCTGTTCATGCTCACCTTCGTGATCATTGTGATGGCGCGGCTCAGTCCGGGCATGACCGGGTTGATGCTGGCGGTGATGCCTTTGGTTGTTCTGGTCACCATACAATTCCGGCGCACGGCATCGCAAAGCTATCGCCGCATTCGCGTCGCGATTGCGAGGATCAACGCGTACCTGCAGGAGCATATCGCCGGAATCGCCGTGCTGCAATTGTTCAACCGCGAAGAGCGGAGCAAACAGGAGTTCGACAAAATCAATCGCGACCACATGGTGGCGTTCAAAGATTCCATCACGGCGTACGGTTGGTTCTATCCGGTGGTGGAGTTTTTGGGAATGCTGGCGCTGGCTCTGCTGTTAGCTTATGGCGGGTTCCGCATCCGGCAAGGCGCGCTGACGCTGGGCGTCCTGGTGGCGTTCTTTCAATACGGGCTGCGGTTCTTCCGTCCCATTCAGGATTTGAGTGAGAAGTACAACATCCTGCAGGGCGCGATGGCCGCGTCGGAACGTATTTTCAAGCTGCTCGATACGCAGCCCAATATCGTTTCACCGCGCGCGACGCTTCCCTTCCCCGACGGACCGGTAGGGATCGAATTCGATCATGTGTGGTTTGCCTACAACGGGGAAGACTGGGTCCTACGCGATGTGACGTTCCGCGTTGCTCCCGGTGAGACCGTCGCGATTGTGGGCCATACCGGCGCGGGCAAAACCACGCTGACGAATCTTCTGCTGCGCTTCTATGACGTGCAGAAAGGCGCGATCCGGGTGGGTGGGATCGATGTCCGGAATTTCGATCTGATCGACTTCCGCCGGCGGTTCGGCGTGGTTCTGCAGGATGCGTACTTGTTCACCGGAACGGTGGATTCCAATATCCGGCTCGGCACGAAGGCGATCAGCGAATCCGAAATGCGGTTGGCGGCCGAGCAAGTGAACCTGATGGACTTCGTGGAACAGTTGCCGGAGAAATTCGACACGCCGGTGCGCGAACGCGGCAACGGCTTTTCCACAGGGCAGAAGCAGTTGATCAGTTTTGCACGGGCGCTGGCGCATGACCCGCGGATTCTGATCCTGGATGAAGCCACTTCGAGCGTGGACACCGAAACGGAGCTGCGAGTTCGCGAGGCGCTGACGCGTCTTGTCTCGAATCGCACTTCGCTCGTCATCGCTCACCGGCTCTCGACGATCCAGCGCGCCGACCGCATTATTGTGATGCACAAGGCGCAATTGCGAGAGATGGGCACACATCAGGAGCTGCTGGCACAGCGTGGGATTTACTGGAAGCTGTACCAGTTGCAGTACAAGGAGCAGGAGCTTGACCGGAGAGAAGAGCTGGCCCCGCAGTAATCACCGGCCGACCAAGCCGCCGCGCTTTCTGGTTCGGCGGTTCGGCGGCCTGAAGGTCCGGCAGAAGCTGGCCATTCTGCACAACATTTTCTTCTTTGTGCTGGCGGTGTCTGTCTATCTTTCGGTGATCCCGCTGTTCTCGAATCACATTGAGGCGGCCCGCCAGCGCGAGTTGCGCATGGTCTCGCGGATCTTCGCCGCGAACCTGCCGATGAGCGAAGCGCAAGAAGCGCGGGACATGGGCGTTTACTATTTCCGCGACGGTACGGCCGCGCAACTGGGTCTATCTCCGGAAGGCGAAGCGTATCTGCGGGGCCATCCCGACGCGATCTGGCAAGAGGGGGATGACAAGCTGTTTCGAAACGGCACTCAGCCCGGCCACTATCGCTCGGTTGGTTTATCGCCTGAATACTACGCGGATGCGCTCCGCCAGGCTCGCATCAGTTTGTTTGTGGTGCTGGGCACGATTTATATTCTGTCGATCGTTATTCTGGAATTCCTCATCATGCCGCAGTACGTGTATCAACCGCTGCACCTGATGCTGAAGGCGGATGAAGCAACGCAGCGCGACGACCGGCAAAACGAGCTGATAGACGAGCAGTTCATCATGGACGACGAGATCGGCCAGATTATGCGTTCGCGCAACGCAACGGTCGCGCAACTGCGGCACGAAGAAGATAATCTGGCGAGCGCGCTGAAGAAACTGGAAGAGCAGGATCGACTGGTCAGCCTCGGTCTGCTGAGCACCAGCGTTGCGCACGAGCTGAACACACCGCTTGCGGTGTTGCAGGGATCGATCGAAAAGCTGCTGGAGACTTCGCGGGATACGCCAACGCTGGAGCGGCTGGCGCGGATGCTGCGAGTGACCCAGCGGCTGCGGAAGATCAGCGAAAGCCTGGTGGATTTCGCGCGCGTCCGCAAAGAGGAGAGCGAATCGGTGGCGCTGCGCCCGATCATCGACGAGAGCTGGAGTCTGGTTGCCATCGACGAAAAGGCTTCGGCAGTGACGTTCACAAACCAAGTGCGCGCGTCCGATACGGTCGCGGGGAATCCGGACCGGCTGATTCAAGTCTTCGTGAACCTGTTGCGCAACGCCCTGATTGCGGTCTCCAACGGCGGAACGATCAGCGTGGAATCGAAGCTGGTGCAGCGCAACGGACAGAACTGGATTTGCTGCACGGTTCTGGATAACGGGCCGGGGATTCCCGCCAATGTTCTGCCCAATCTGTTCGAGGCTTTTGTCAGCACGCGACTGGATGCGCGGGGTACGGGTTTGGGTTTGACCGTAGCGGAAGGCATTGTCACGCAGCACGGCGGAGTTATCTCCGCATCGAACCGTCCGGAAGGAGGCGCTTCGCTGGAGGTTCTGTTGCCCGCAGCCAGGTATGAGTGAGCCACAGCAAGCAGTCGTATCCGGTGTTGTGGAAGTGGCCGTTCTCGACGACGATGTCGATTTCCGCAACTACATCGAAGACTTGCTGCGGGATGAGGGAATGTATGCGGTGCGCACGTTCGCCACTGCGGACGAACTGTTCGCATCCGCAGAATCCCGCTTGCCGGACATTGTGCTGCTCGACATGAAGATGGGCGCAGTTACGGGAGAGCAGGTGGTGGAACGTTTGCTCGCCCGCTGGCCGGACTTGTGCATCATCGTCGTCACCGGATATCCGTCGCTTGAAAACATGCGCGCCACTTTCAAGCTGAAGGTGTTCGATTATCTGGCAAAGCCGTTTTCGCTGGCGCAGCTTCGGCAGATACTCCAGAACGCAATCCAGCAATTCAGTTTGGGCCGCGCGCCACAGGACCGTTTGCGAGAACGATTGGGCCATCGCATCAAGCTGCTGCGCGTAGAGCGCGATTGGTCGCTGAAAGATCTGGCGGCGGTCACAAAACTGAGCGTGTCTCAGATCAGTTCCATCGAGCGCGGCGCGAATCTTCCGAGCATTGAAAGCCTGTTAGCGATCTGCCGGGCCTTCAATCGGAAGCCTTCGGAGATACTTTCGTCGATCGATTTCTAGCAAATTGGCCGAAAATTGAGTTTTTACCGTCTATAAAAAAAAGAGACTGCCTGAAGCCTACCCGACGGGTGTTTGTTTGTAACTGCCCAGTGTCTTCGATCTGTTTGATTTGGAACGAAATAAAAGTTTGAAAGAGCTGTGAATGGTACCAATTCAGGACCGGGATCAACCTTCCGCTTCACTCTTCCGGCATAACGAAGCTGCTGAAAACCCGTTGCAGGCCAAAGCCTGACGAACTTCGGGCAACCGGAACCAAGCCATTTGAAATCAAGGCTAGCCGTACACAGAACACGGGGTGACAGGACTAACAACCGGGTGGCGCTTGCGTCTAAGGGGATGGTACCAGTCTTTGGCCAGCTAGCCAGCCAGCAGGAGAAATCAACTATGAAAGTAACTTACATGGCGGGAGCTGTGTATCTGGCTTGCCAGATGACGATGGTCACTCCCGTACTCAACGCGGCGCCTCAGAATACGAGCGCTGCTCACTCCACGGAATCCAAGGCGCCGTCTCACGCGACAAATAATCCCGCCAAACAGATGAATCAGCTTGCCATTCGCTTGCTGCAACATACCGATCAGGCGAGGCACGCGATTCAAAACAAGGACAAGGCGGCGGCGTTGAAGCATATCAACCAGGCTTTAGCGAATCGAGATCAGCTTGCGTCGCTCGCCAAATCGAAAGGGCTACCGATGGTTGTGCCGCTGTACACGGAATTCGACGAAACTTCCACGCTCGGCCCGGTGGCGGCGGCCCGAAAAGGGAAGCAGCAACCGAACGCCAAGTCTACGACGAAATCCTACACTCCGGTGACGGTGGACCAGGCATCGGGAGAGTTCACATTTATGGGGCTGGATCTGGATAAAGCCAAAACCCGTTTGGACGCAGCTAAGGCAGCGCTGAACAACGGCAACACCCAAGCTGCTTCGGATTCGCTGGCCGCGGTGGAGACCGATCTGGTGATGGAAACCGAACAGGCGAACTTTCCGCTTCTCGCGGCGCGGGAAAACCTCGGAATCGCCGAATCCGCGCTTCAGGACGGGCACGTGAAGGAAACCGGGGCGGCTTTGAAGGAAGCGGCGAAGGACCTGAATACGTTTGCTGCCGGAAATCCAGCGCGGCACGCGGACGATGCCAGGAACCTTAGTAAGACGATCGATTCCTATTCGCAGAATATCGGCCAGAACCATAGCGCCGCAGTTAGTAAGATCGACGGATGGTGGCACGAAGTGGACAACTGGTTTGACCACCAGACAAAGTCATCGTAAACGAGCACAGAGTCATTTAGTTTTCTCATGAGCGGGGCTGCTTGAAAGGCAGCCCCGTTTTGTTATTGGCTGCCCACCACTCGTAGTACAAAGAGAGAGCGCACATGGGGATAACGGAGCGGAAAGAGTGGAAGTTCTTTAGCGTTTTGCCGAAGGCGAGCGCGGGGCTGGCGGCGGCGTGGTGGGCGGGACTGCTGCTGCGCGGGGTTTTGCCGGCGGCGTTTGCCGTGGCCATGGGTCTGCTGGTCGGGGATGTGAAGTCCGGCCAGGCGCTCGCGAGTTCGCTGGCGCTGGTGGGCGCGATTTTTGTTTTGCTGCAAGTGCTCAGCCCCATTCATCAGGCGGCGGGGAATAATCTGGGAGACCGCACCGCCGCATGGCTCTATGACCGGCTCACGGAAGCCTGCGTCCGACCGCCCGGAATCGGACACCTCGAAGATCCTGCGCTCACGAGCGATTTGACCGTGGCGCGCGATTTCGATCTGGGGATGACCGGCCCGCCTTTGTCAATCTCCATGGATTTCATCGCGAATGGATTGGTGGAGATGATTGGCGGGATTGCGTGCGCAGCGATTTTGTTTGGGTATAGCTGGTGGGCGCCGCTGGTGCTTGCCGGCGCGTGGCTGGCCACCCACTGGCTGTTACGCGAATCCGCGGTCTGGCGCGACCGCAACACCGAGGAGGTGCGCGGCGCGCAGCGGGATGCGGACTATACGTACCGGCTGGCAGTGGATCCGCCGGCCAGTAAGGAATTGCGATTGTTCGGCTTGAGCAGTTGGGTGATTCAACGGTTTCGAGAAAGGCGTACGCAACTGCACGAGTTGCAGTACGCGGCGACCCGGTTGAGAGAACGCCCGGTAATCTGGAGCATGCTGCTGGTGGTAGCGGCGAACGTTCTGGTGTTCTGGTCGATCGCGAGCGCTGCCGCCAACGCCCACATCAGTCTTGGGGCGGCCGTTACGTTTGCGCAGAGCGCCATCGGCGTATCGATGATTGCCTTCGGCGGATTCAGTTGGGCACTGGATGGAGCATCGGCCCCGGTCGATGCCGTGCTCCGGCTGGGAGATGCGATGCAGCGTGGCGGAGAACTGCCTATGGGCAATCAATCCGCGGAAGGAAAGCCGAGCCGCGAAGTTCGCTTGCGGGACGTGACGTTCGCGTATCCGGGTGGCGCGCCTGTGCTGGAGCATTTCGATCTGACCGTCCCGGCGGGTTCCTCTCTGGCGATTGTGGGGCAGAACGGCGCCGGAAAGACGACGATTGCGAAGCTGTTGTGCCGCTTGTACGATCCGCAATCGGGCGCGATTGAAATTGACGGTGTGGATATGCGCGAATTCGATCTCGCGTCGTGGCGATCGCGAATCACGGCGGTGTTCCAGGATTTCATCCGGTTCGAGCTGCCGATGCGAGACAACGTGGCTCCGCGTGGCGCTCCGGACGACATGGTTTGCGCGGCGCTGGAATCGGCCGGCGCGGCAAACCTGGCCGGGTTGGATACGGTGCTGGCGCGCGGTTATACGGGAGGGACCGATTTGTCGGGAGGGCAATGGCAACGGGTGGCGCTGGCGAGGGCGATTGCCTCGGTGCGGTCAGGCGCCGGGTTGGTGTTGCTAGACGAGCCGACCGCGCAGCTCGACGTGCGAGGGGAGGCGGAGATTTTCGACCGGCTGCTGACGGCCACACGGCATTGCACAACGATCCTGATCTCGCATCGCTTCTCGACGGTACGGCATGCCGACCGGATCTGCGTACTCGAACACGGACGTGTTGCGGAGTTGGGCACGCATGACGAATTGATGGCGCTGGGCGGGCGGTACCGGACGATGTTCGATCTCCAGGCGCAGCGATTCACCGATGCCGAAGAGGAAGGAGTCACGTATGACGTCCTCTGATCACGCGATTGAGCCGCTGCCGCCCACGCTTTCCTCCATGTGGCGGCTCTGCAAGCTGGGCTACCGGCACGAGCGACGACTGATGATCGGGTCTCTAGTTCTTTCGCAAGCCGCTGCGCTGCCCGATGCGCTGCTGGCATTGTGGCTGGCGCTGCTGGGCGCGGGCGTGGTCCGGCACAGACCAGGCCTGGTGGCCGGCGCGGCGATCGGGCTGGGGGTATCGGCGGCTGGGACCTGGTTTCTGCGAACGGCGAGCACGCGGTTTCAACGCCGGTTCCGGGATAAAGTGACGATCGCGTTGGAGTCGCATGTTGCGCAACTGCAGGCATCGATTGCAACAGTGGCTCATCAGGAGCGGCCGGAATATCTGGACCGGCTCTCGATGCTGCGGAATCAGGTCTTCGTGCTCGACCACATGTATATGTCGCTGTTTTCCACGCTCGGATGGATTCTGCGGCTCGCGGTCACGATGGCACTTCTGGCTTCGATCCATCCAGCGCTTCTGCTGCTGGCCGTGTTTGCGATTCCGACGGTGTGGACATCTTCGTGGCGGCCGGTGGTGGAGCGAACGGCGCAGGAGCGGGGGGCGCAAGCGAACCGATTATCGCGCCACCTGTTCAACCTGGCCACGACGGCGGCTCCCGGCAAAGAAGTGCGAGTGACCGGGATCGGAGAGCGATTGATCCGCGAACGCCGGGCGGCGTGGCAGAAGTGGTACGGGCCGGTGTGGTCCGCGCGGTGGGGATCGGCGTGGTGGCACGCGCTCGCGTGGGCGATTTTCGGCTGCGCCTATGTGGGCGCGGTGGTCTTCGTGTCGTCGGGAATGCGTGGGACGCCCGCACAGGTTTTGCTGGTGCTGGCGGCAGGCGCACGGTTATCCGCCTACATCGGCGCAACGGTGGGTGAGGTTGGATTCCTGCGCGGATTCTGGTCGGACGGTTCGCGAAGGCTAGCGTGGCTGGAAGATTACGCCGCTGCGGTTGCAGCATCGGGCGATCTGCCGGTTCCGGCGGCGATCCGCAACGGCATTCGACTCGAACATGTGTCGTTTGCGTATCCGGGCACGTCGCGAGTGGTTTTAGACGATGTGTCTCTTGCATTGCCGGCCGGCGCCGTGGTGGCGATTGTGGGGGAGAACGGGGCGGGCAAGTCGACCCTTGTGAAGCTGCTCGCGAAGTTGTATGAGCCGACGTCGGGAGCCATTTTTGTGGACGATACGCCGCTCGCACGGCTACCGGCAGGCGAGTGGCGGGCGCGGCTGGCGGGCGCGTTTCAGGATTTCTTCCGGTTTGAATTTGTCGCAAGGCACAGCGTGGGCGTGGGCGACCTTTCGCGTCTGGATGAAGAGCCCGCAGTGGTGGGGGCTGTCGAGCGCGCCGGGGCCGGCGATGTGGTGGCGCGGTTGCAGTTCGGGCTCGATACGCAACTTGGGCCGACCTGGCCCAGCGGAGTCGATTTATCTTTCGGGCAATGGCAGAAGCTGGCGCTGGCGCGCGGGTTTATGCGGGACGAGCCGTTGCTGCTGGTTCTGGACGAACCGACCGCGGCGCTCGACGCGGAGACGGAACACGCGCTATTCGAGCGGTATGCTGCGGCTGCGCGCGGTGAGCGGACTACGAATGGCCGCGTGACGATTCTGGTTTCGCACCGGTTCTCCACGGTGCGGATGGCGGATCTGATTGTGGTTCTGGATGGAGCGCGGCTAGTGGAGGCGGGCACGCATGAAGAACTGATGGCGAAGCACGGGCAATATGCGGAGTTGTATGGGATTCAGGCGGCGGGGTATCGGAGAGGAGGCCGGATATAATAAGCGCCTGACTAAAAATCGCAGATCGTAGATCCGATCCGGAGAGGCGAAGACGATGAGAGCCATGATGATGACGAGGATCAGAGAGCCCCTGGCGGAAAAAAATATTCCCGACCCCCAACCGGTCCAGGGCAGGTTCGAATTCGCCTTCATGCAACGGGGGTCTGTGGCACTGACGTGCACGTTTGGCACGGGGAACTTCCTGTTCCGCTACCGCTTGTTCCTGGTCACGAGCCTGCGGGAGTAATCGATGCGACCGGCCCAGGCGTCCGCTTCCCGAATGTTGGCGATCGGGTGGGAGTGTCGTGGTTTCAGGCAGGCTGCGGACGCTGCCGATATTGTCAGATCAAACAGCCAAAATTCTGCGCTGAACCGAAGACCTGGATCACAAACGGCGGCGGCTACGCGGAATACATGATTGCAGAAGCCGAGGGGTGCACGTTGTTACCGGACGGGCTCGCGTGGGAAGCGGCGGCCCCGGTTTTCTGTGGAGGCTTTTCCGCCATGAGCGCGTACCGCGCGGCGAGGCCCCAACCGGGCGATCGCATCGCAGTCATTGGAATTGGCGGTTTGGGTCATCTGGCTCTGCAAGTGGCCAAGGCGATGGGCCACGAAGTTGTGGCGATTACCAACTCGCCAGATAAGCAGCAAGATGCTAAAGCGATGGGAGCCGACCACGTACTTGTCGTAAAGAATCACGTAGGCCAAGAACTCACGGAGATGGGCGGGGTGGATGCAGTGCTGTCGTTCTCTCCTTCCATGAAACAGAACAGTCAAGCGGTAGAGGGACTACGCCCGGGCGGCCGTCTGGTTACAACGGCTGTCAGTAGCGAGCCTATTCAAGGCGATCCGGTTCAAATGTTGTTCAAGCAGACCTCCATCATAGGGTCGGCGCATAACAATCCCGCCGATCTGGTGGACGTGCTGGGGCTGGTAGCCACCGGCAAGGTCAAGCCTCAGCTCGAAATCTATCCGCTCGATGAGATCAATCTCGTGCTCGGCCGTCTAGCCGAGGGCAAAGTGCGGCACCGGGCGGTAGTCATCCATAGTTGAAGACGCCTTGTTGAGGCCGAGTGTTTGCCAGACGCCCGGATCGCCCTCCGCAGGGGCGGGGTGCTCGGAGAGCGGCGTAACACAAGCCGCGCACGATATACGAAGAATCAAACAAGTTCCCCGCGCCACGTGAAAGCCGAGTGCAAAAAACTTTTCCCTTTTACGCATGTGTGAATAGGGGATATGCATGTCCTACGATCGTTCGAAAGCAATTGATTTCGCAAAGGCAAACTGGACAAAGCCTTGTGAAGACGGCTTGATTGGTCTGGAAGAGGAGCATGCCCGATTGGCAAGTCTGCGCGCCGAAAAGCACGCTCCGGAGAAGGATTGGGATGCCCTGTTCGTTCGTGATCCTGGGGATGGAAAATCGGAGCGAGGGATCTTTCGGAAGAAGGGTCCGCCACCCCAACCGGACAAGCCTTTTGTGACATTTCATGAGCTGGATGATTGCGCTCACTACCTGTCGCAATGTTTTATCAAGGGCGGGGCCAGGATTGACACGCAGTTCGGCGTTCAAGGCCTGATCAATGGTCTACAGAGTCTTCCTAACACCAAGACGTTGATCGAGAAGTGTAGCGCCACTTCGGCAGAGAGGCTGGTCAACCTAAAAATCCTCCAGCCGGGCGACCTGATCGCTTATTTCAACAACAGCGCGACTTCTTTTGGCTACACCCACAGCGCTATGTATGTTGGCGACGGCGGCATTACCTGCCACACGTTTTGCCGGTTCAAAGGAGAAGCGGGCAGCGAAGATGACGATTGGGATCTCGGACGATCTCAGGGTTTCACCTACACATTGGTCCATTTCTCCGCGGGAGACGCGATCGATCCGGCGGCCGCAAAATCTCTGCCTGGATGGTGGAGCGTGACCTATGGGGGTGACAGATCGTTCGTTTTCGTGCTGGGTGACGGCCGCGCGCTGCGATCTACCGTAGCACCCAAAAAAGCTACCGATCCACCGCGCGGCGGAGAGCCCGCGTACTGGTTCCAGACCGCTTCGACCGTCCGATTCAGTTGGCGATCGAGCGGCGATTTAGAGGAATGGACGCTGGATAGCAAAAATGCCGTGGTCAAGTCACAGCTATCCTCCACGGGTGTGATTCCGGGAAGCGCTTCGAAGTTGTTTTAGCGGCGCCCCAACTGGTTGGCACGCCTGTCATCGGCGGCAATCCGTCGGCGGTAATAGCTGGGCTCGCGCCCAGCGCAGGCTTGCGCCCGCCCCACAGTGCGGTGGCGACGGCAGCAAGGATTGGCTACCCCACGTGAAATCTGCGCAGATTGAGCAGAATTTGAACTGTAGTAGTACAGAGCAGCGAAGCCGCAGGCTGAGAGTCCGCGCCACGTGGAATCTTCGCGGCTTGCAAAGAAATTGAGCTGTGTTAGCGCAGGCGATCGCGCAGGTAGCGGCCCGTGTAGGAGGCTTTGCAGGCGGCGATCTCCTCGGGCGCGCCGGTTGCGACAATTTCGCCGCCGGCATGACCACCCTCGGGGCCGAGATCGATGACATGATCGGCAGTCTTGATGACATCGAGATGATGCTCGATCACGATGACGGTGTGGCCGGCATCCACCAAGCGATCGAGACAACGGAGCAGCCGTTCGACATCGGCGAGATGCAGGCCGGTGGTGGGCTCATCGAGGATGTAGACGGTGTGCTTCGACCTCTGCAGTTTCGAAAGCTCGGCCGCAATCTTGATCCGCTGCGCCTCGCCGCCGGAGAGGGTGGTGGCCGATTGCCCCAAGGTGAGATAGCCCAGGCCGAGGTCGTTTAGCACCTCGATTTTCTTGCTGATGGCGGGTTCGCCGGCAAAGAAAGAAACGCCCTCTTCGACGGGCATGTTCAGAATGTCGGTAATGGTCTTTCCGCGGAGCGTGACATCGAGTGTTTCGGCGCTGAAGCGCGCGCCTTTGCAGACGGCGCACATCACTTCCACATCCGGCATGAAATAGAGTTGCGTCGCGATAACGCCTTCGCCCTGGCACTCTTCGCAGCGGCCGCCTTTCACGTTAAAGCTGAAGCGGCCGGGCGAATATCCTCGCTCGCGGGAGACTGGGGTATGGGAGAAGAGTTCGCGGATTGTATCGTAGAAACCGATATACGTGGCGGGATTGGAGCGGCTGTTCCGACCGATGGGCGACTGATCGATATTAACGACCTTGTGCACGTGAGCGGCACCTTCGATGCCATCGTGGTCGCCCGGCAAGGTGCGCGTATCGACGAGCCGCTTCCAGAGAGCCTTATAGAGAACCTCGTTGACGAGTGTGCTCTTGCCGGAGCCCGATGCGCCGGTGATTGCGATGAGCCTGCCTAGCGGGAACGCGACATCGACCGACTTGAGATTGTTTTCGCGGGCGCCGCGCACGATGAGGACCTTGCCGTTACCGTTGCGGCGCTTTGACGGTGTTTGGATCTTGCGTCTACCCGACAGGAACTGGCCGGTGGGGGAAGCTTTGCACTTGAGAATGTTCTCCAGCGTGCCTTGCACGACAACCCGGCCGCCGTGGATGCCGGGGCCCGGCCCCATTTCGACGATGTGATCGGCGGCCCGGATGGTATCTTCGTCGTGCTCGACAACGATCACGGTGTTGCCGATGTCGCGCAGGCTTTTGAGCGTGGCAATCATCTTGACGTTGTCTTTCGGGTGCAGGCCGATACTGGGCTCGTCGAGCACATAAAGCATGCCCATAAGCCCAGAGCCGATTTGAGTGGAGAGGCGGATGCGCTGCGACTCCCCTCCGGACAGCGTGGCGGAGCGCCGGTTCAGGTTGAGATAGTCGAGGCCGATGCCGAGCAGCAGTTCCACGCGGCGGCGGATTTCGGCAATTACCTGGCGGCCGGCATCAGCGCCCCGGCCGGCGGGCTTGAGGCTACCGAGAAAGGCGTATAGCTCATCGAAATTCAGCGCGCCTACATCGTAAATGGTTTTACCCGAGATGGTAAAAAGCAGGCGCGTCGCGCGGAGACGCGCGCCACGGCAATCGGGGCAGGTGCGCTCGACCATGACTTTGTCGAGCCACTCTTCCATGCCGGAACTGGCTTCGCCGCGCTGGCGATAGCGGCGGTAGTGCCGTTCAATGCGCCGCGCAATTCCGCCGAAGCCGACTTCATGGCGGTCCCAATCCTCGCGCTTTCCCTTCGCTTCAGGGGGCGCGACCGTGCGCAACTTGCGTCCTTCGAGGCCGTAGAGGACGGCGTGGCGGACGGGTTCGGGCAGATTCTCCCAGGGCGTATCGAGCGAAAACGGAAGCACCTGGGAGAGCGTGTACATGATGCGACCGTCCCACGTTTCCGGGTTGTACCGAAATGCCTCCTTGACGAAGCAGCCGCCGCGAATACTGCGCTTCGGGTCGGGCACGAGCAGTTCCGGATGAGTGATCTTGTGCACGCCCAGGCCGCCGCAGGTGCGGCAGGCACTCTCCGGGTTGTTGAACATGAAGTACTCGGGCTCGATGCCGCCGTAGACGAAGTGGTGGGTGGGGCTGCAGAGGTTTTTGTAAAAGCGGCGGGCTTCCGTGTCCGAAGCGCCTTTGCGTACCTGAATCTGCATCAGCCCGTCGCCGACCAGCAGGGTGGCGGCGATAGCAGCCTTGATGGCTTTCTCATGCTTTGCACCTACGACGACACGATCGACGATGGCATCCATGTCGACGGCCTGCGATTCATCAAGCGAGAGTTCTTCGGAAAGGTCAACGCGTTTGCCGCCGACGATCAACTGGCGGCAGCCCATCTTCCGAACTTCGGTAAAGACGAAAGACAACTCCTCGCCGTAGACCGGGAAGACCGGCGCGCGCAGTTCAATTTCCGCGCCTTCGGGGAGCGACAGAATGGCTTCGAGGATTTGATTCGGAGTGCGGCTCGCGACGTGCTCGCCAGTGCGCGGGCAGTGCGGTTCGGCAATGGTCGCGAATAGCAGATTCAGATAACTGGCGATGTCGGTCATGGTGCCGACAGTGGAGCGGGGATTGCTGGCGGTGGTTTTCTGCTCGATGGAGATGACCGGCGAAAGCCCGTAAACGAAATCGACGTCGGGCTTGGCGACCTGAGAAACGAAACGCTTGGCGTAGGTGGACAGAGACTCCATGTACCGACGTTGGCCTTCGGCATAAATGGTGTCGAAGGCGAGACTGGATTTGCCGGAGCCCGAGAGCCCGGTGACGACGATTAAGCGATCGCGCGGCAATTCGAGCGACACATTCTTGAGGTTATGGACGCGGGCGCCTTGCACCGCGATGGTGGTGCGCGGAGCGGCTTTGACGGCAGGCGGCCGGGTGTTACCAGGCATCGAGCCCTTCGGTTCCGCAGAAGAAAGCGAGTTCGTTCACATCAATGTTGCTCGCGCGGGTCAGACGAACAGGGAGCGGAGCTTTGCCGATGATTCCCAGATCGGACAGGTATTCGCAGGCTCCGGTTACGCCTGAGATTCCGAAATTGCGCTGAAAGTGATCTTCGATTTCCGTGGCTGAGCGCGCCTCGCCTACCTCCTTCAAATGTTCAATGATTGGGGCGAAGATGCGGCCGGCGCGTTTTCGCAAATATTCATCGATGGCAGAAAGCGCCGCTTCCACGGATGAGCGCGTCTTCTTGGCGTTAAGGACGCCGGTGTACACAAGCTGGAAAAACGGCGGATTCAGTTCGAGCGCACGTGGAAGTACTTCGCGATCGGCGAGCAAGCCGGCTTCGAGCACTTCGATTTTCGCGAGCGCATTGGCCGCGTATAGAATCCATAGCGCCGTATAGGCCAGATCACCGCGTGTGACGAGCCACTTGCGCGCCTTGTAGATGGAAGGCAGCGCGTGGATCGCGGCGGTGAGTAATTGCAACTGAGTATCTCGCTCGCCGAGTGTTTGCAGGCGCTCGCATAAGGCCGCGATGGTTGCATCGTGGGTGTAGAGCAGACGGCCCTTGGCCAGCAGGGAATGCGCGAAGGAGTTACGAATGGCGCCTTCCGCGGTCTTGCGAAACTCGGCTCGCGGCATGAGGATGGCGTGCACGTTGATGCCATTCGCATACAGGCAGAGACTGTCGCTCGCGGTCTTTTTCTCATCGATGGTGACGAGCAGCAGATCGATGTCGGATTTCGACCAGACGGTGTCGTGCGAGAGGCTGCCACAGAGAATGGCAGCCAGGATGGAGCGATCGAGTTTGACCTGCTCGATGAGAGCGGCGAGCGCGGCGTGAAACTGATCCTGGACTGGAGCGGCTGCCTGCGCAGCGCGCGACATCTTAGGCATTCCGGTTCTGGCAATTATACCGGCACGGGATCAGCGACCGGTTTGCCGGGGTCTGCGAAGTGTCTGGAGGCGGGCAGTTGCTCTGTTGACTAGTTGTATATTTACTACCGGCGGCGTTGGTTGCACCCGCAGGCTGTTCAGAGTTGAATGATGTCCAGTCCGGGAATCCGGCTAAAATCTCGGACATTGCTCGTGCCGATGGCATACCCAAGCTCCAGTGCGCAGGCTCCGATAATGAGATCATCGAGCGGAAGATTAATCCCTTTCGCAGCTTGCTCGCCATCGATCCGCGCGATGATCTCCGCTATGGCGTCAGTCACCGGATGGATTGGGATTTGCGATTTGAGCTCATCCAGGAAACGCCGCCGTTGCTGGCTGCGCTCAGGAGTTTGCGCCCGATAGATGGCATGGCCCAGTTCCGCCAGGGTCAAAGCGCTGATGACGATGGGCAGGTCTCCAATGGAAGACCGGCTCGTCTTAATAACTTCTGGCGTTTTGAGCTTCGCACGTTCAGCGCCGATTAAAACACTGGAATCGAGAACTACTCCCAGGACGGTGGATTCCATGGTTCACGGTGGGCGTTAATCCCTGTTTCAACATCCCGCGCAAAGTCCTCATCGACAACCGCGTTTGCTCCACTAGCTTCCAGGGCGGCGATGACCTCAGAAATTCTCCAACCTTTCACTTGAGGAGGTTTAAGAACGGCAACCGGACGATTGTCTTGCTCGATCACCACTTCCACGCCTTGGCGGACCTTAGCTAATACGGCGCGAACATCGCCAGCAAGTTCAGCTTCCGTCACGTGCACGGTCATACTTCCGATCATAGCGGTTTCTCCGCAAACAGGCCGCCTGGTGACCGCGGAAAACGGGCGTTGCCCAGGTCTGCGGAAAGCGGATGTAAACTATCAACCACCATGGCAACTACCATCGTCCAGCAAAACATCACGATGCCAGCTCCGCCGGTATTCGCTACGATCGCGGAGGAACGCCAACATCGGAAGGAGCGCCTGGCCGGCGCCTTTCGCCTTTTCGCACGGTTCGGGTTTGACGAAGGGGTCGCGGGACATATAACCGCGCGCGATCCGGAACGAACGGATCATTTCTGGGTCAATCCGTTCGGCATGCACTTCGCCCACATCCGGGTTTCGGATCTCATCCTGGTGAACGAAAACGGCGAGGTCGTGTCAGGCAATCGCCTTGTGAACCGCGCCGCATTCGCTATTCATTCGCGCATCCATGCCGCCCGTCCCGATGTAGTTGGCGCGGCGCACGCCCACTCGCTGTATGGAAAGACGTGGTCCACGCTGGGCCGCTTGCTTGATCCGATCACGCAGGACGCCTGCGCCTTCTACGAAGACCATTGCCTCTTCGGATCGTATGGTGGATTGGTCTCCGAAACGGCTGAAGCCGACCGCATCGCGGCTACGCTTGGGGCGCACAAAGCAGCCATCCTTCAAAATCACGGGTTGCTTACCGTCGGGCATACGGTGGACGAAGCGGCCTGGTGGTTTATCACGATGGAGCGCAGTTGCCAAGCCCAGCTCCTCGCCGAACAAGTGGGATCACCGATCAAGATTCCGCATGAGACAGCGCTTCACACTCGCGAAGTGATGGGCGCGCACGCTTCCGGGTGGTTCCAGTTCCAGCCGTTGTATCAGTGGATTGTACGGCTAGAACCCGATTTGTTGGGCTGACTCGCGCGAAGCTGTGGCCCCTCGCTTACGCTCAGGGTTCCGATCCGGGGTCAGTTACGCTTCCGGCGTGTCGTCGAGTAGCCATGGGATACTCCCTAGCGCGCTAAAGCGGACGTGCCTTGGCACGCCAGGTCGCGGCGCGGTTAGGTGTACACTCTAAGCTATACCTAGCTAGATATGCCAAGAAGCCGGAATGACAAACTGCAAGGCACGCTGACGATGCTGGTGCTGCGGACCCTGGAGGCCCGCGGGCCGATGCACGGGTACGGCCTATGCGCTCACATACACTCCGTCTCCGACGCGGTTGTTCAAGTGGAAGAAGGCTCGCTCTACCCGGCATTGCATCGCATGGAGCAGGACGGGTGGATCTCGGCGAGCTGGGAGATCACGGAGAAAGGACGCAAGGCGAAGATTTATGCCATTACGGCGCGAGGACGAAAACAGTTAGCCGAGGAGCAGGAGAGCTGGGCGCGGCTGACGCGCGGGGTAGCGCGAGTGCTCCGATATTCGTAATTTGAGGAAGGCGACCATGCCCTGGCACGCGCGTTTACGGAACTTATTTCGGGCGGAACGGCTGAGTGAAGAGCTCGATGGGGAATTGGAGTTCCACCTGGCCGAGACGGTGGATCGCCTGATTGAGGAAGGGCTGCCGGAGAAAGAGGCCTGGCGGCAGGCCCGGCTGCGGTTGGGCAATTATTCGATTCAAAAAGAGAGGACGCGAGAGATGGACGTTGTGGGATGGCTGGAGACCGTACGCGCCGATGTTGCTTATGGGCTGCGGCAGTTGAAGTTGAACCCCGGATTCGCGGCGGTGGCGATTCTTTCGCTGGCGCTAGGCATCGGGGCGAACACAGCGATCTTTCAATTGCTGGATGCGATCCGCCTGCGCGGGCTGCCGGTGAAGGACCCGTCGCAACTGGTAACGATCGTACGGGGAGGCAACCACGATTTCTTTACCGCGGGAGGGTATTATTCACGCGAGCAGGCTTTCACGTATGCGCAAATGCAGGAGTTGCGAAAACAACAACGCGCCTTTTCGCAAATGCTCACATTCTGGCCGACGCAGTTCAACCTGAGCGCGGGGGGACGGTCGCGATATGCCGAGGGCCTATTCGTCAGTACTAATTTTCTGGATGTTCTGGGCATAACGCCGATTGCAGGACGAGGTTTTTCCGGGGAGAAGGACGATAAAGCGGTGTGCTCTTCCGCCCCGGCGCTATTGAGCTATGGTTTCTGGCAGCGCGCGCTCGGCGGAAATCTCGACGCGATTGGCAGGACCATCAACCTGGATGGCCATTCGTTCCGCATTGGAGGAATCACACCCGCTTCATTCTTCGGTGTCGAACCGGGGCAACGCTTCGATGTAGCGCTCCCGCTGTGCGCGGATAACGTTTTTGCGAAAGACGGCAAGGGGCGCGTGTTCGACAGGATGGCGTGGTGGCTCACGCCGATTGCGCGATTAAAGCCCGGCTGGTCCGTGGAGCGAGCATCGAAGCACTTGGAGAATCTATCGCCCACGATTTTTCGAGATACAGTGCCGGCCGAGTACCGCCCCGACTTCGCGAAAAGATATCTCAAGAACAAATTCAAAGTAATCTCCGCAAGCGCGGGCGTTTCCGCGCTGCGAACGGAGTTCGAGGACCCGCTTTGGATCCTGATGGCGATTACCGGCGCGGTCCTGCTGATTGCCTGCGCCAATCTTGCGAATCTTCTGCTGGCGCGCGCGAGCGCCCGCGAGCGCGAGATCGCAGTACGGCAGGCAGTGGGAGCTTCCCGGTCTCGCTTAGTGACGCAACTTCTCACCGAGAGTCTTCTGCTCGCGGCAGCGGGTGCAACGGTAGGAATGTGCCTGGCGCAGGTGTTGAGCCGGGCGCTCGTAGCGTTTCTGAATACGGCAAACGATCCGATCGCTGTGCCAACAGGGTTGAACTGGCATGTGTTTGGATTCCTTGCGGGGTTGGCGATCGTCACCTGCATTCTTTTCGGCTTGGCTCCGGCGGTCCGGGCAAGCAGCGGAGCTCCTGCCGCCGCGATGCACGGCGCTCGTACGTCGACCGCGACGCGTGAGCGTAACGGCCTTCGCCGCGTATTGGTGATGGCACAGGTTGCGCTCTCACTGGTTCTTTTGGTAGCGGCGCTCCTGTTCAGCACAAGTTTGCAGAAGCTGCTGGCGATGAACCTGGGGTTTGATGCGCGGAACCTTCTAGTGGCGAGTTTTACCGTGAACGGCTTGGACAGCCCGGAGAGAAAGAAAGTACTGTTCCACGACTTGGACCAACGCCTTGATTCCCTGCCCGGCGTCATCTCGGCTGCTCCGGTTCGCTTTTCGCCCTTCAGCGGTTACGGCTGGAATGAGAACGTGCACGCCGATACCGACCCGGCTCGCACGGGTGGAAAGCAGTCGTGGTTCAACCGTACCGGTCCGCGCTATTTCGCGACGATAGGCACGCCCCTACTTGCCGGGCGAGACTTCGATCGCCACGATGTTTTGGGCTCACCGAAGGTCGCGGTGGTGAATCAGTCGTTCGCGAAGCGTTTCTTTGCGGGGAAGAATCCGGTGGGACGCACGTTTAGAGCGGAGGGGCTGGCGGGCAAACCGGACGATATCTATCAAATCGTGGGTTTGGTGGGGACTACAAAGTACAACGATCTTCGAGAGCCGGAGCCGAGCATCGCGTTCTTCCCAATGGCTCAGGATGACCAACCCGGAAATGGCCGGACGTTTGTGATCCGGGGGCGCGGGTCACTGGATTCGCTCGAATCTGCCGTTCAACGCGAAACGAGGCAAGTCAACTCGAATCTGCTCGTCGACTTCCACGTGATTGCGGTTCAAATCCGGCAGTCTGTCCTGCGAGAACGGCTGATGGCCAATCTTTCGCTCGCTTTCGGGATATTGGCCGGGTGTCTTTCGGCGTTAGGTCTGTATGGCGTGATGTCCTATATCGTGGCGCGGCGGAGAAACGAGATCGGGATCAGGTTTGCGCTGGGTGCTACGCGCGGCAACGTCTACCGGCTGGTCGCCCAAGACGCGGCCATCATGGTTGCGGCTGGGTTGGCGGTGGGTGTGATTGCTTCCCTGCTCTTGTCGCGATATGCCGAATCGCTGCTGTTTGAGTTGAAGGCGAAAGATCCGCTCATTCTGATCTCGGCTGCGGTGCTGCTGGCGATTACGGCGGGGATTGCGACGCTTTTGCCTGCCAGAAGAGCGGCGCGGCTGGAGCCGGTCACGGCGTTGCGGGAGGAGTAAGGGCGAGGCGCGGTGTCGCAGGGAGCGTCCTCCCTGCTCCTGTGCTACCCTAACCCTGTCCAAAGGTGCCCGCTTTGAAGCAGCGGGTGAAAAGGGAAGCGGGTGAAAATCCCGCGCGGTTGCGCCACTGTGAACAGCGAGTGGCCGGCTCATAGACCACTGTCCGGAAAAGGATGGGAAGGTGGCCGGCTCACGATGACCTGTCAGCCAGGAGACCTGCCTTGGATCGCAGTTTGTGCCACGCCTCGCAGCAGGGCGGCTGGTGAAGGCTGAGCTGTTCAGCGTGAACACATCTGCGACTTTTGTACGGAGGCGCAGTTTCCTCGTTCATGCTGACACTCATTACCGGCGGCGCCCGTAGCGGAAAGAGCACGTTTGCTCAGTCGCTTTGCCCGCCTCACGCACACCCGGTTTATATTGCGACGGCCGTTCCCATCGACGATGAGATGCGCGAGCGCATCGCGAAACATCGCGCGGCCAGGCAGCCCTGCTGGCGCACCGTAGAGGAGCCCGTCGCGGTTCCCGCCACCGTGGAAGCACACACAGGCGAATCGGATTTTATTCTGATCGATTGCCTCACGCTCTGGTTGAACAATCTGCTTCTCGAATGGCGTGAGGAACCTTTCGCCGCAATGGAGAGTAAAGCCAGTGGTGAGGCGCAGGCGCTCATTACGGCTGCGCGGCGCGGCACGGTTGTCGCGGTCACGAATGAGGTCGGCTCCGGCATTGTTCCGGAACCGCCGCTCGCGCGCCAGTTTCGGGACCTGCAAGGTCTCATCAATCAGCAGGTGGCTCGCGCGGCGGAGAAAGTGTATCTGCTCACGTGCGGTATTGCAATCCAGATCAAGCCGGGGAGATTTTGCAAATGCACCGCGCCCGCCTAAAATTCGCAGCGCTGGCAATTCTCTATACCCCCGGGATTTTCGCTGCTTCCATCACCGGCGCCGTGCTCGACCCCCAGGGGCTTGCGGTGAAGGGCGCGGCCATTACTCTCTTTGCGACTAACAGCGACACGGAACTGAAAACCGTCACGGGCACGGGCGGATCATACCGCTTCGATCAACTCAAAGCAGGAGATTACCTGATCGAAGCCCACGCGGCAGGCTTTTCCGAATATCGCACCACGAACGTGCATATCTCCGCAGATGCCGATTCGAGAATCGATCTGCATCTGGCGGTGAGCACGGTGCAGCAGCAGGTTTCGGTCACCGCAGCGAGCACGCCGCAGGCCGTGGATCAGGTTTCGAAGGCGCTCAGCATCGTCGACAATACTGCAATTCAGGAGCGTCAGGATTATGCGCTCGGAGACGCCATCCGGTTCACGCCGGGCGTCCGGATCGAACAGCTCGGCGGTCCCGGCGCTTTCACCAATATCCATCTCCGCGGTTTACGGCCGGAAGATACGGCGGTGCTGGTGGACGGCCTGCGTCTACGCGATCCCTCCGGAACGCAGGCCGACGCGTCCAGCTTCATCGAAGATTTTCTCCTGCCCGACACGAGCCGTATCGAAATCCTACGCGGGTCGGGTTCGTCGCTTTATGGGACCGATGCGATCGGCGGGGTTGTGAATGTCATTACGAATCAGGGCGGCGGTCCGACCCACGGTTCGGTGCAAGTGGAAGGCGGCGGGTTAGGGCTGTTGCGCGGCACCGCCCTGATCTCCGGCGGCTCGAAAAGCGATCGAATTGAGTACAGCGCGGGTCTCATGCACCTCAACGTGACGGAAGGAGTCGGCGGCGATGCTCCGGCGCGTACCTCAAGCGTCCAAGGACGGGTCGCGTTCCGTTTGACGCCGGGCATGCAGTTAGTCGCGCGATTTCTCGGTTCCGATAGTTTCTCCAAGCTCAACACGGAGCCGGTGGCTATCGCGGATTATCCAACTGGAATTACCGCGGCAATTCCTCTGGTGAATGGAGCTCGAAACGCCACCTACATACCGTCGACGGACGACCCGGATTCCACCGAAGCTCTGCGGTTTGAAACCGGGGCTCTCACGCTTTTGGGCCAGCCCACGTCGAAATTAGGCTACACCATCAACTATCAGGTTGTCGATTCCTTCCGGCGATATGGAAACGGGCCCGCCGGCGCTGGCTTTCAACCTTTTGGCAATACCCTGTCCACTTATTCGGGCCGCATTCAGACAGTAACCGCGCAGGCCAATTATCAACCGGGGAGATACAGCTTACTCACCGGCGGATATGAGTACGAGAAGGAGAGTTACGGAAATGGATCGAGCGCGGCGTTATCGCCCGGCTCCGATTCCTCGACAAACGCGGCACAAGGCAGCAACGCTGTTTTCCTGCAGGACCAGGTCCGGCTGCTTGCCGATCGTCTGTATCTTTCCGTTTCGGCGCGCGCTCAGTATTTCAACCTGGAAAAGCCGCAATTCGCGCCCTCAGCGAATGCTCCTTATCAGACTGTGACGTTTGCGGCTCCGCCGGCCGCCTACACGGGCGATGGTTCGCTGGCGTATTTCGTGAAGCGCAGCGGGACCAAATTGCGGGCCCACGCGGGACGCGGTTACCGCGCTCCTTCCCTATACGAGCGTTTTGGCTCCGGATACGATTCCTTCTTTGGTTATTCGGTTTACGGCGACCCGCTGTTGAAGCCGGAGCAATCCATTTCAGCCGATGCCGGAATCGATCAATCTCTGCTGCACGAGAAACTCCGGCTTTCTGCAACATACTTTTACACGCACTTACAACGGGTGATTATCTTCGACTTTTCCGGACTGCTGAATCCAGTTACCGATCCGTTCGGACGCTTCACGGGATATCTGAATACAAGCGGCGGTTTTGCGAGGGGGGTAGAGTTCAATACAAATTGGGCGATTACTCCGTCGCTAACGGTCTCGGGATCATATACGTATACGGACGCGCGAGAGCGAACTCCCCTGGTTCCCAATGTCTATCGCTCGTTCGCGATTCCTCAAAATCAGTTAGCGGCCTTCGCCGTGCAGCGTTTGGGAGAGAGGGCTTACGTCGATTTCACGCTAGAGGCGACGGATTACTATCTAGCGCAGGTTTTTAGCAGCTTTGCGAGCGGCGCTTTCCGTTTTCCAGGGCTGAAGCGGGCCGGTTTAGGCGGCAGTTACCGCATTCCTATAAGTGAGGATAAGGGCATCCGCATCTTCGCAAGAGCCGAGAATCTCTTCGATCAAACTTATTATGAGAGCGGGTTCCGAACGCCCGGGCTGACGGCACGCGGAGGATTACAGTTTGAGTTTTAGCAGGTTACCGCTTTTGTTCCTGCTTGCCGCGAGCGTTCTGTGCGGGGGGCCGAAGCGTATTGTCTCACTCTCGCCCAGCACGACGGAGATCCTGTATGGAGTGGGCGCGTTTCCCGAAGTAGTCGGAGTATCGCAGTATTGCTCCTATCCACCGGAGGTGTCAAAACTTCCTCGCGTGGGCGGTTGGCAGACTAGCGACGTGGAAAAGATTGTCGCGCTGCGGCCGGATCTGGTCGTGCTCACGCAGGCTCAGGCGCCGTTTATCGCCGATAAGCTCGCCGCGTTTCACATCCATCGTGTTGCCGTGCCGGCGCAGAGTCTTGCGGACGTATTTTCGGCGATCCGGATTATCGGGTCGGCGACGGGCCATCCGGATCAGGCGAGCGCTCTCGCCAAGCAGACACATGCCTCGTTAGACGCGATTCACGCAAAGGTCGCCAAGCTGGATCGCCCCAGCGTGTTGCTGGTGGTCAGCCGAACGCCCGGAACACTTTCGGATCTCTATGTCGCCACACCCGGCAGTTACTTAATGGATCTGGTGGATATTGCAGGCGGAAAATCCGCGGTAGGAGCGGAGCGCATCGGCTACGGCAAGATAAGCAAAGAGGCTGTTCTGCGCTTGGATCCCGATATCATCATCGATTTCGTACACGGCTCAAAAACGACGCTGGGCGAGCATCTTGCGGATGTCTGGAACGATCTCCCGGAGCTGCGGGCCGTGCGCGAGAAGCATGTCTATCCGGCTGACGATCCCTTCCTTCCGCATCCTTCGCAATTTGTCACCCGGACAGCCCGGATCTTCGAGCGCATAATCCATCCCGAAGCGGCGGGAGAGGAGGAGCGTTGAAACTCGTCGACGCGCGAGGCCTATGCTTCGAGTACGCCCCGCAGCGGCCCACCATTGTCTCAGTCTCGCTCGAAGTGCAGCGCGGGTCCATGGCAGCCGTCATCGGCCCGAATGGCTGCGGAAAATCGACCGTGATCCGTTTGCTGGCCGGCCTGCTCCGGCCCCGCACAGGCCAGGTGTTTTATCGCGGCGCGCCTCTGCATACGCAGGACCGGCGGAAGCTTGCGCGACAACTTGCTTATGTGCCGCAGACGTCCTCGCGCGCTTTCCCGTTTACTTCGCTTGAGGTCGTTTTGACGGGACGCACGCCATACGCCTCGCCTTTCCGCCTGGAAAACGCGGCTGACATGCAGATCGCGATGCAGGCGCTCGAAACGGTTGGGATGGCGCACCTCGCCCAGCGCAGGATTACAGAACTATCGGGAGGCGAACGCCAGCTTGTCTCAGTCGCCCGCGCGCTCGCCCAGGAGCCGGAATGCGTGTTGCTCGACGAGCCTTCGGCTTCGCTCGATCTGAAGCACCGCGCCGCGTTGATCCGCACTCTGATGGACCTGAGAAACCGGACCGGACTCACGGCCGTGATGGTGACGCACGACCTGATGCTGCTCGATTCCGGCTTCGATGTTGTGTTTGCGATGCGCTGCGGAGCGATTGCAGCCGGCGGGCCGCCGGAAGACGTCCTGCGCGATTCCGTTCTGGCCGATGTTTACGACGATCCATTCATCCGGAGCCGCCGCGTGGATGGACACCTCTGCGTCTGGTCGGAGTTGCATTCGTGATTGTCGAGCGCGTTGCGCTGGCCCGCCGTGAGAAAGCGGCTTCGACCGCCGAGCATCACTTTATCCGCGCCATTCTCATTCTGCTCGTTATTGTGGGCGTCTGCACATTTGTTGGCCTCTGGACCGGTTACGAAAAGATCGACCTCTTCACGCTCGGGCACGACGAGATTGCCCGCTCGGTATTCTTCCGGCTGCGCCTGCCCCGTGTCGTGCTAGCCGGGATTATCGGCGCAACCCTCGCCGCCGTGGGTGCAGCGCTACAGGCCATTTTCCGAAATCCGCTCGCCGATCCGCTGACACTGGGCGTATCCGGAGGCGGCGCCTTGGGCGCGAGCATCGTCATAGCGCTGGGATGGGGCATTCGCATCGTGGGAGTGCCGGTGGTCTTTCTGGCTGCCTTCCTCGGCGCAGCGGTTTCTATGGCCATCGTCTACCGCCTTGCGCACAGCGGCATTCTGACGGCGCCCGGGTCGCTGCTGCTCGCCGGCATTGTCGTGAATCTGATCGCCAATGCCGCGGTTCTGACCATTCAATACACAATCGACGAGTCTCGATCTCTGCAGATCCTGCGCTGGCTGATTGGAACGCTCGACGTGGTGGGGTTTTCGATTATCTGGCAGATGCTGCTGCTTCTGGCTCCCGGATGGATTGCGCTGCTGCTGCTCGCGCGCGATCTTCAGTTGCTGGCCGTGGACGAGGAATCGGCCGCATCGCTGGGAGTGAATGTGCGCCGGTGTGAGCGGGCGACGTATCTTGTTTCTTCTTTGCTGGTCGGCGTCACTGTTTCGGTGGGCGGCAGCATCGGCTTCGTGGGCCTCATCGTTCCGCATATCGCGCGGCTGCTCTTCGGACAAGACGTCCGGCTGGCTCTTCCCTGCTCCCTGTTTCTGGGCGCGGGTTTTCTGATGCTGGCGGATGCGGCGGCGCGCTCGGCGCTCGGGCAGGCAGAACTGCCGGTGGGAGCCGTAACCGCGATCCTGGGCGGCCCGTTCTTTCTCTGGCTCATGAGGCGAGAGCAGCGTTATGCCGCTTTGTGAAGCTGACGCGTGGATCCGCCGCGCTCAGGACAGGCAGAACAAATTAACGAAGCCACCTGGAAGCCTGGGACGGCTCGAAGAAATTGCCAACCAGCTTTGCGCCATTCAGCAGACGCTCGAACCGGTTGTCCGGAATCCCGCTATCTTCGTTTTTGCGGGAGACCATGGAGTCTGCGAGGAGGGCGTGAATGCTTATCCTCAATCGGTAACCGGCCAGATGGTGGAGAACTTTTTGCGAGGCGGGGCCGCGATTAACGCCATCGCGCGAGTGGCGGATGCCGAGCTGCACGTCGTCGATGTTGGGGTAATTGGATCGCCATCGCGGAATCCGAAGTTACTGATCCGCCGCGTTGCTTCGAGCACCAGGAATATCTGCCGCGAGCCGGCCATGTCTGCCGGCGAGGCTTCGGCGGCCATGCGGGTGGGAATGGAATGCGCCGAGAACGCGATCCGCAACGGGACGACAGTGCTCGCGATCGGTGAAATGGGCATCGGGAACACCACGATTGCGAGCGCCCTTTGCGCGGCCTTGACGGACTCCGACCCCGCTGCCGTGTGCGGTAAAGGCACCGCGGCCGATGGCGCGGGCATTCCGTGCAAAGTGGATGCCGTCCGGCGAGCTCTCGCCTTACATAGACCTCATATTCAGACGCCGCTGGATCTCCTGGCCCGGCTGGGCGGGCTAGAGATTGCCGCGATGTGCGGCGTCTGCATGGAGGCCGAGCGGAGCCGGTGCGCTGTGCTGATCGACGGGTTCATTTCCACAGCCGCAGCGGCGATTGCGGTATCGATGAATCCCGCGGTTCGCGATTACCTGATCGCGGCGCACGAATCGACCGAGCCGGGCCATCGCGTTCTTTTTCAGTCTCTACGCCTGAGGCCGTTGCTCCAGTTGCAGATGCGACTGGGCGAAGGAACCGGGGCGGCGCTTGCGATTCCGATCGTGCGCGCGGCGGCGGAGACCTTCCGGCGCATGGCGACATTCGAATCCGCAGGTGTATCGGAAAGTTCCGCTTGATGCGGCGGCTTTTGGGGGCGGTCTCGTTTCTGACCCGTATTCCGGCGGGCGCTTCGATGGACGCTGAGCCGGCGATGGTGGCGAAATCGGCTCGCTGGTTCCCGTTCGTGGGGTTCGCGCTTGGATGCGTATATGCAGGCGCGGCCTGGCTCCTGTTGCGGTGGCTGCCCGCGCTGGTGGTTGCGGTTCTGCTGCTCGCGCTGGACGCGGTGTTGACCGGGGCGCTGCATCTGGACGGCTTGGCTGACATGGCGGATGGCTTCGGCGGGGGACGCACGCGGGAGGATGTGCTGCGGATTATGCGCGACCACGCCATTGGGTCGTATGGAGCAGCGGCGCTGATCCTCGTGTTGTTGCTCAAAGCGGCCTGCTTGTCTGAGCTGCTGCGAACCAGGCATGGCTTGTGGATTTTGTTTATCGCTCCGGCGCTCGGGAGGTGGACGCTTGTTCTGCTGAGCTATCTGGAGCCGTATGCCCGCAGCGGCGATGCCGGGACCGGATCTGTCGCCAAATGGATTGGCGGCACAGAACTGGCGATTGCGACCTTGACGTGCATACCGCTACCATTTCTATTTGGAGTGGAGCGGAGTTCGATCTGCTGGGGCGCCGTTGCGCTGGTCACGGTTTTGGTGGCCTGGATCTGCGACCGCCGGATTGGCGGGATCACAGGCGATATCCTGGGCGCGAATACGGTGGTTGCCGAGTGCGTCCAGTTTGTGCTCGCGGCTGCGGCTCAGCATGCAATGTAAGTGATAGATGATTCCTGGTGACGTCTCGCCTCAATATGGCCGACGAAATTCTGAACGGGAGCGGAGTCTCGGGCAGCTTATTCTAGGCGGCTCAGAGGATGTCAATCATTACATCGAACTTGCAGACATCCTATATCTGAGTGGCCGATGGGAGGCGACCCTGGCGATTCTCACGAAAGCCGCTAGTTTGGAATTACAACCGCTTCAGCGGGGACTACTATTACACGAGCAAGCCGGGTTTTTGCTTAGTATCACTGATAGAAAGGACGAGGCCCTGAGTCTCGCGGGGAAGGCTCTTCTGATACTGGACCAGGAACCCCAAACATCAGAGAGCACTCTGGCGCAAGCTGGGGCAGAGGGCCTGATAGCTGAAGTTCTCTGGCATGAAGACCGCTCGCGAGCCGCTCAGGCTGCGTCACATGCCATGGCAATAGTTCAGAGCGCTGTGGAGGAGCACCATAGATACGACTCTGAAACACTCGCCGCACTATGCTTCAAGGCGTCGCAGATCAGCGCCCTCTCGGGACAGGTCGAATTTGCTATCGACTGGGCGCGCCGCGCATTGGCTCAACCGCTAGCTGAAAGTGAGCGGATACAGCCTTTGTGCCTAATCGGAGGGCTTCTTAGGCAGGTTGGTCAGGACGCTGAAGCCAAGAGTGCACTTGAGGACGCACTCCATTACGCGAGAGACAAACCGCGATGCCAGCCTCCCCGGATGTACCACGAACTCGGTTTGATAGAACAATCTCTCGGTCTCCTGGGCGACGCAAGAGCGCACTTCGAGCGGGCATTGCAGATTGTTGATGGCGATGTCGAGCTTCGCTTGGATCGCTATTACCCAAAAGGTCTCAATCTATCGCTCGCGAAGGTTCTCTGTGAACTGGAAGAGCATCGTGCCGAGGCCCACATTTATCTACGAGTGCTTCAGGCTCTCCCCGAAGATGACCCGGACTATTTTACGTGGAAGTTGTCGCTGGCCATGTGCCACGTCGAACTGAAGTGGTTTGATGATGCTCGCGAGAATTTCGAAAGTATTGTGAAATTCGCGCCTTCGATCGAAACGCGCCAATTAGCCAAAGCGCATCTTGCATCTCTAAGATACGCCATCGCGTTGCGTGATTATGAAGCGGGGGACTACCGGTCATCGATGAAGGAGTGCGAATCTCTGTTATCCGAAGGCATCGGGAATGATGCATTGCGTGCCGATATCATACTGTTGCTTGGGCACGCCTGTGTGGGGTTAAAGCAGTACAGACAAGCCGAGGCGTATTATGAGAGCGTATTTCACTCTGCTTCAGTCCCCGACAATCGCCGGAGCGCAGCGAAAGACTTCATTGCCTATTGTCGGCAGCATAGATGACTTGCGCATGATGTGCAATGACTAAATGCCCGTTGAGTTTGGCGCGCCGGGCTCGGTGGATATCTTGGCGATCTATTGAATGCACTAGATCGGATGTTGTGTGATGCTCACAAGGTCGTTCTTTAGGTTATCCCGGCTCAGCTATGAAATAGCGGAAGATAAGACCACTCGTGTTTCGCTGGTTCTCGCAACTATATTTATCACCTTTTTGACGAGCGGCGTGGAGCAAGGGTGGATACTGTTAGCTTCCGGTATAGGCGGACCTCTTCTCGCTGTCTATGGCTTTTAGTCATTCCGATCAATCCATATGGAAAGTCGACCGTTCGTTATCAGGAAGCGCATCTCGGTCCACGGTTGCTTCTAGCCAAGCTGAGGTCAAGAGAAGCTAAGTGCCGCATTTTTAAAACTTCGGCTGGAATGATTCCGATCGTAACAGGGTTGTTGTTTATTTTCTCCTGGATGCGACGACGTGATATATCTTGGACATTCCCGTCACATAGATATCGTCCTTGGCTGGTAGAAGGGCCTCTTGTGATCGGCATATGTTGCATGCTCATTGTTGGTCAGTCGGTCCTTAGGTGGGCAATGCGGGAGGTCCTGAAATCACAGAATGCTAGTTAAGTGCTCCTCCCAGCACGTTTGTGATCCGGGAACTCACCTTTGCTAATTGACCCACGTTGCGTTATGAGCATGGCCCAATTGTTTTCAGGTATCTTGATAGCCGCAGGGCTTTGCACGACGTTACTTGCCGAAGTAGACGCTGGCGGCTTAGACGCTTTCAAAATCATCTACACGCAATCCACTGGGCTAGGTCCGGCTTATAACGCGTCGTCTTGCGCGGAGTGCCACAATTCTCCGATAATGGGCGGCTCCAGCCGCATAACGGTAGCGCGGGCTGGCCACCGCGACAGCCTCGGAAGGTTTGTTTGTGTGCCGAACGGTGGCGTTCTCCATACCCATTTCACGGATCCCAAGTACACGGAACAGCGTGAAGTGGAAAGCATCCAGGAGGCGCGTGTAGCGATTAACTTGCTCGGCGGCGGCTATATCGAAGCCATTGAAGATCGCGACATCATCGGGGTTGCCAAGAATCAATCCAAGCTCACAAATGGACGCCTTGCCGGTCAGGTTGTGTATGCGTCCATTTTGGAAGCTCCGGGCAAAACGGCAATCGGCAGGTTTGGATGAAAGAGCCAGCACGCCAGCCTGCTCTCTGCCGTTGCCGATGCGCTCCGAACGGAGTTAGGAGCCGGCAATTATCTGTATCCTCCGGCTCCAACAAATTCTGGCAATGCGGCTTGGAATGACCGGAGACTCACGCTTGATCAACTCGCGGCGTTTATTCGCGAAACGGAATGTCCCCCTCGCGATCGGGCGCTCGCCGGATCGAAGTCCGTCCAGACTGGCTCGCGGATTTTTAGCAGAATTGGTTGCGCCATCTGCCATGTGGACACCTTTGTAACAGCGCCGGCGGGAGCAAGAATTCATGGCGGACGCTACACAGTTCCGGAGCGACTAGGCGGAAAAACAATTCATCCGCTCAGCGATTTTCTGCTTCACGATGTCGGGACTGGCGATGGCATCGTGCAGAGCGCAATTCCGCAATCTGCGGACCAGTCCACAGCCAACATCAATTGTGGAGTTCCTGAATTCGTTGTGAACGGTCACAACGGTTGGAATAAAAATATTCGAGCTTCGCATCGGTTTCAGATCCCTAGCGGATTCTGAGATTTAGCCAGCCTTAGTACTCACCACCAAGGCAGTGCGGCACCGTAGTTCCTTTCGATCTCCCCATAGGCGCCGTTACACTCTGGAGCGAAAGGAATTCGGAATCATTCGCCGCGCGGCCAGTGCGCCGATTCTACTGGGGACGCGGCGCCGGATGTAGAAAGGGTCATCGATACTTCGACATGCTGCGTTGCCCGCTGGTATTCGACGGAACCCAATTTCAACTCATCCGGCCCGAGCCGCACTTCTTTATGGCTGGGGCCGTCGGTAATTTGAAGCACGGCTCCCGTGGCGCGCGCGATCTCGCGGGCGTTGTGGTTCCAGGTGATCTGCAGTGTATGGTCGTTGGCGGCGATCGCCAGGTTCACTCCGCTGGCGGGCATCAACCAGCGGCTCACGCCCCATACCAGAGCCCAGAGCGCGACTGCGGCAATTACGACAATCAGCGCGACGCGGACCCAGGAGTAAGAACTCGCTTTGATAACCCGGGCGCTGACCGACTCGCGGCCTTCCGCGCGCGCATCGGCCAGGATTTCGGGCAAACCTTTAAATTCCGCTTCATTGAACCGGAACTCCCGGACGGAAGGATGAACCGAGAGCTGGCCTTGGGTGGCAAGAAAAAATGCCGCTGTGTGGGGCTCGCGCGCTTGAATGACCAGCATCGCGTAGACCGGCTGCTTGAACTCGTCCGCAAGCCAGGTCCGGTCGGCGAGGGACGGCCGCAGCGGGCCAGGCCGCAAATGCGTACGGAAAAATCCAACCGCCGTTTTGCCGCGGTTCCGAGCGGTCTGGCGCACTTGCGCAAAACGTTCGTACTGGCCTGGGGCCAGCATGTAGATCGCGCCGTCTTCCGGGTTGTGCCGGATAATTTCGATCTCATCGATGCGCAGCGTCGGAGAATCGCCTTGCAAGAAGACGCCGATCATCACGCCGCCCACCTCGACGCCCATGCGTTCGGCCTGGGTAATCTCGTGCGCGATCTTCGAGACCAGCTCCAGCTTCAGTTCAAGCGCATAGTTTGTGCGGTCCGGACTCCAGCGGACATATAGGGGGGCCTCCTCTACGACCTGATGCTCTGGCAACATCTCAACGATACACTTCTTATTGTCTTGGCCGCCACCCTGTACCTGATCGCGACGCCGATTGGAAATCTGGAAGACATCACTCTCCGGGCCCTTCGTATTTTGCGGGAGGAAGCAGCGCTCATCGCGTGCGAAGATACGCGGCAGACGCGCAAGCTGCTGGATCATTTCGAAATTCGCAAACCGCTCGTCAGCTACCACGAGCACAACGAAGCGAGCCGCGCACAGGAATTGATCGAAGCCCTGGAGCGTGGCGAGCCGGTGGCGCTGGTAAGCGATGCCGGAACGCCGCTCGTCTCGGATCCGGGATATCGTGTTGTCCATGCCGCGATCGAGCGAGGACTTCCGGTTGTGCCGGTGCCCGGTCCATCCGCAGTGCTCGCGGCGCTGGCGGCTTCCGGTCTGCCCACGGATCAGTTCCGGTTTCTTGGCTTCGTTCCTGCGAAGATGGCGGCGCGCCGGAGCATGTTTCAGGAACTCGCATTGGAGCAGGCCACGGTTGTGTGCTACGAGAGCCCGCACCGCATTCTTGAATGCTTGATGGACATGGCAGAGATCCTGGCGGATCGACCGGTTGTGTTGGCCCGCGAGCTGACTAAAATCCATGAAGAGTTTCTGCGCGGAACCGCGGGTGCGATTCGAACCCAACTGGAAGAGCGCGGGGCGGTCCGGGGCGAAATCACGCTGGTGATCGGCCGGTCTACAGAAAAGCCGGCCGTAGCCGATCCGCTTGCCGAAATCGCCAGACTTCAGGAAGAGGGGCTTGATCGGATGGAGGCGATCAAGGCTGTTGCAAAACGGATGGGGCTGCCGAAACGGGAGGTCTACCGGCTCGCAGCGGAGCAGGACAGCAATCCGCCGGGCAAACGCCGGCGTTAGGATTCAGGACCAACTGCCGGATCATCCTGATGAAGGCCGGATGGGTGCCGACGGTCTGAGCCCGGACCATTCGGATTCCGAGTTGACGGGCAAGATCCGCCGCCTCGACGTCCAGATCGTAGAGAACCTCCAGATGATCCGAAACGAACCCAAGCGGCGCGAGGAGCACGTCGCGCGAGGGCAGAGTCTTCAGGTGGTCCAAGATATCCGGTCCGAGCCAGGGCTGCCCAGGAGGGCCGCTCCGGCTCTGAAAGACCAGATCCCATTCGCGGAACCCGACCGCTTCGGCTACCAGCCGCGAGGTTTCGCGGAGCTGCTTTTCGTAATCGCAGGTCGCCGCCATGGAGCACGGGATGCTGTGGGCCGAAATTACGAGACGAACCCAATTGGGTTCGTTTTTGCGAAATTGCGCGAGGGCCTCCCGGACCCGGTCCGCGGAAGCTTCGATGAAGCCTGGATGGTTATAGAAAACGGGTAATTTGTGGATCTCCGAAGCGCCCGGCCCGACTTCCGCCTGGGCGGCGGCGATGTTCTCGCGGTATTGGCGGCAACCGGAGTAGGAACTGTAAGCAGAAGTGACGAAGGCCGCCGCGCCGCGGATGCCGTCATCCCGCATCTGGCGGAGCGTATCGGCCAGGAACGGATGCCAGTTCCGGTTGCCCCAGTAGATGGGCAGTCGGGGTCCGTTTTTATCGAATTCCGCGCGCAAGGCCGCGATGAGCGCCCGGCACTGATCGTTGATGGGGCTCTTGCCGCCGAAACGATAATAATGTTCGGCGACTTCGAGCAGCCGCTCGTGCGGAACATTCCGGCCGCGCGTCACGTTTTCTAAGAACGGAAGGACGTCCTCGGATTTTTCCGGCCCACCGAAGGAGACGATCAGGAGCGCGTCGTACATTTGTGCAGCTTGAGCATGTTCGTCGAACCGCGCAGGCCAACGGGCTGTCCGGCAACGAAGACGATGTTATCGCCCGGCCGGACGGCGTGCGTTTCCACCAGAAACCGCTCCATTTCGTGCAGCATCTGGTCAGTGGATTGTGCCGCAGGTAAGAGAATCGCTTTCACGCCATAGATGACCGAGAGCTGGCGTGCAACCGCCTCACTGCCCGTAAATGCGTAGATTGGAACGGGAGGCCGATAGCGGGCCAGCAGCCGCGCCGAGGCGCCGGTGGTGGTTCCGACTGCCAAGGCAACCACCCCGGCACATTTCGCGGAATGGTAAGCGGCGTCGGCCACAATTTCCGGGATGCTCTTCAATTCTTCGCTGCTCCAGACGTCCGGGAAGCCGCGGAACTGCAGCGAGTTCTCGGTTTCGCAGGCGATCCGCGCCATCACCCGTACCGACTCCACCGGATGCCGGCCCGCGGATGTTTCGGCCGAAAGCATGACCGCGCTAGTGCCGTCGTAAATGGCGTTCGCAACATCGCTGACCTCGGCGCGGGTGGGTATCGGACATTCGATCATCGACTCCAGCATTTGGGTGGCGGTGATCACGAATTTGCCCCGGTGGCGAGCCTTTTCGATGATCGATTTCTGAATGGCGGGAACCTTTTCGATGGCCATTTCGACGCCGAGATCGCCGCGGGCAACCATCACACCCTCGCATTCGTCGAGAATGGAATCGAGATTTTGCCAACCCTCCGGCTTCTCGATTTTGGCGATGATCGGCTGCTTGGCATCCACTTCTTCAAGAAGATGCCGGAGCCGAAGAATGTCCCGCGCCTGCCGGACGAAGGACAGCGCGAAAAAGTCGACGTCCTGCTCCACGCCAAAGTGAGCATCCGCGATGTCTTTTTTCGAAAGCGAAGGGGTGCTGATATTGACACCCGGCAGATTGATGCCTTTCCGGTCGCTGATCGGGCCGCCGGAGATCACTTGGCATTGGGCCGAAACGCCGTCGGTGGAAAGCACCCGGAGCTGCACGGAGCCATCGGCCAGCAAGACGGGATCACCGGGTTTCACGTCGCGGGCAAATTCGGAGTAATTCGTGGAAGCGATCTGCTCGTCGCCTTCCACCGGTTCGGTGGTTATGGTGAAAGTGGCGCCGTCTTGCAGAAAGGTGGAACCATTTTTGAATTTGCCCAGCCGGATCTTGGGGCCTTGCAAATCCAGCAGGATTCCGACGTGCTTGCCCATCTCGGCGGCCAGGCTGCGGACGGCCTGGATGCGCCGGGCGTGATCCTCCTGCGTACCGTGGGAGGCGTTCAAGCGGAAGACATCGGCGCCCGATTCGAATACTTTTCTGAGAATTCCTTCGGGGTCAGTTGACGGACCTAATGTAACGACAATTTTCGTAGCTCGCATGAATCGACTAGAACCGCCGATACGCTACGATAGCGAAGGCTTTAAAGCTAAGGAGAAATTTCACTTACCCTCATTATGCCGCTTTATCAGGCAGTAATTCTTGCCATCGTTCAAGGGCTGACGGAGTTCTTTCCGGTCAGCAGCACCGCCCATCTGGCCATTATTCCGCGGCTTTTACATTGGAACGACCGGGGACTGGATTTCGACGTCGCTCTGCACGCCGGGACGCTGGCGGCCGTCATTATTTACTTTTTCCGAGATTGGGTGCAGGTAATCGCCAACGGGTTAGGGTTCTCCTATCGCGGATCACATCCGGATGAAAACAGCCGGTCGCTCCTTTGGTTTCTGGTAATCGCGACGATTCCGGTGGGAATCGCGGGAAAGCTCCTGAAAGGGTACGCCGAAGGTCCGTGGCGGAATCTGTACGTAATGGGGGCCTCGCTCATCATTGTGGGCGTGATTATGGCGGTTGCGGACCGCCTCGCCGAGCGCAAGCACAAGCTGGACCAGATGAGCTGGTTCGATGCGATCTTCATCGGCATCGGGCAGGCTTTCGCGATTATTCCGGGAGTTTCGCGCAGCGGCATCACGATCACGGCGGCGCGGATCCGCAAGCTGAACCGGGAAACGGCCGCGCGCTTCTCGTTCCTGTTATCGACTCCGGCGATTGCCGCGGCGGCGGCTTCTGATGCCTACGAGATGCACAAGAACGGCGGCATTCCGGCCGACATGCGCATGGCGTATCCGGTGGGCATCATCGTGAGCGCACTGGTTGGCATCGTGGTGATTGCGGGCTTTCTGAAGTATTTGCGGCACAACAGCTTGTCGGTTTTCGTGTGGTACCGCATCGTGTTTGGCATAATAGTGATCGCTCTGGCGTTTTTCTTCCACATCGGGGCATGACGTTTCTTTCTCCGTCCCGGCACACGCGGCTCAACGAAGCCGTCGGGCTGTTACTGCTTCTGCTCGGTCTGGCCGTATCGCTGAGCCTGGTCTCTTACTCGTCGGCCGACCCGTCCTGGGACACGGCAACAGCGGTTACGCATACCCACAATCTGCTGGGGCTTTTCGGCGCGAAATGGGCCGATCTGCTGCTGCAGATCTTCGGGATCAGCGTGTTTCTGCTGCCGGTTCACATCTGGGCGCTGGGCTGGAAATGGGTGCGATCGTCCCCGATTCATAGCCCGTGGTTCCGAGTGTTCGGAAGCTTTGCGCTGTGGTTCTGTGTTTCGACAGCGTGCGGCCTAATTCCCCGCCCCTGGTTGATTGCTGGATCGATCCGGCCCAGCGGAATTGTCGGCATGGTGATGGCGGATTTTCTGCTCTCGCGGTTCGATGTGGCCGGTGCGGCCATTATCACGGTCGCGGCCGGGATTATCGCGCTGTATTTCGCATCCAGCTTTGAAGTTTCGACACTCCAGCGCTGGTTGAGCGGCCCCATCGCGAAGTGGCAGGCCATTTGGGCGAGATGGCAGGCGGCTCGGGAGGTGCGGCGCAAGAAGGCGATTGAGCGTGCGAAGGCCCAGGCTGCCGAACGAACAGCGCGCCGGAAAGCGCAAACGGCCGCAACTCCCAAACGCGCCAAGGAAGCAGCTCCTGTGCCGGCTGCGGTTGCAGAAGAGCCCGCCGACAACACTCCGCCGTTCGATATGGAGCCGGAGTCTTCGCAAGAAGAGCCAGTGGAGGACGACGAGATTCCGATCCGGGCGCTGGAATATCAGCCCATTCGGACATCTGCTCCCGAACCGCCCCAGGAACCGGAACCGCCATTTCGAGAGCCGTTCACGCCGGAGCCCACGCGCAGCAAGCGGAAGCGCGTGTACAAGCTGCCCGGAACCGAGCTGCTGAATGAAGTCCCGCCTGGAAACGGATATGACAGCCAGGAATTGAAGGACATCGCAGCGCGGATTAAATCGAAGCTGGAAGAGTTCAACGTACGCGGCTCGGTGGTACAGATAAACCCCGGTCCGGTGGTGACGACGTTCGAATACAAGCCGGAAGCGGGTGTGAAGTACAGCCGGATCACGACGCTAACGGAAGACCTGTGCCTTGGATTGCAAGCCGAATCGGTGCTGATTGAGCGTCTGCCCGGCAAGCCTACGGTCGGCATTGAAGTGCCGAATACGAAGCGCGAGGTGATCAGTTTTCGAGCGGTTCTCGAATCGCCCGAGTTTCAGGAATCGCCGTCCCGAATGACAATCGCACTGGGCCGCGATATTAACGGGCGGATCAAAGTCGCATCGCTTGAAACGATGCCGCACCTGCTCATCGCCGGAGCCACCGGCGCGGGCAAGAGCGTCATGTTGAACGCGATGATTATGTCGTTCCTCTATAAGGCAACGCCGGATGAGGTTCGCATGATCATGGTGGACCCCAAGCGCGTGGAGCTCGGAATTTACGAAGGCATTCCTCATCTGCTGACGCCGGTTATTACAGAGCCGAAGAAGGCGACAAATGCGCTACGCAACGCGGTGCTCGAAATGGAGCGCCGGTTGAAGCTGCTGGCGGCGCAGGGCGTCCGCAACATAGATCAATACAACCGCAAGATGGCGCAACTCCGGCAGGAGCCGCGCGGTCTGTTCGATAATCCCGAAGAAGACGAGGCCTTGCAGCCGCTCCCGTACGTGCTGATTCTGATCGACGAGCTGGCCGATTTGATGATGCTGGAGCGGGCGAACGTGGAAGAGTGCATTACGCGCCTGGCGCAGATGGCGCGCGCGGTCGGGATGCATCTGGTGCTGGCGACACAACGCCCCAGCGTGGACGTGATCACGGGCTTGATTAAAGCGAACTTCCCGTCACGGATCAGTTTCCGCGTGGCGACGCGCGTCGATTCGCGAACGGTGCTCGATTCGATGGGCGCCGAACACCTGCTCGGACGCGGTGACATGCTGTTCCTGCCGCCGGGCTCCTCACGCCTGACGCGTGTGCATGGGGCGTACGTCACCGAGACCGAAACGAACCGCGTGGTGGAGTTCTGGAAGGAACAGGCGACACCCGAATACGACGAGAGCTTCCTCATGGCTCCTCCTTCCGAGGATGGAGAGGACGAGGAAGAGTCCGAAGAATTCGACGGCGAGCAAGACCCGATGTACGAAGATGCCGTGCGCGTGGTGGTGGAAATGGGCAAGGCTTCGACCTCTACACTGCAGAGGCGCTTGCGTCTGGGTTACGGCCGCGCGGCGCGCATTCTGGATATGATGCAGCGGGACGGGATCATCGGCCCGCCGGATGGAAGCAAGCCGCGCGAGGTGTTGAAGCGGCCGGATTGGTTGAAAGAGATTGAAGGGCAATTGCGGTGAGAGCGTACGGCTACTGGCACAAACCTTGAATTTTTAACCAGTCCGCAAGGCGGTCGGTCCAGGTATGCAGAATGGGATCGTGTTCCGCTAAGCCTACGCCGTGACGTCCTTTCTGGTAAATGTGCATTTCGACCGGGACGCCCCCCTTATGCAAAGCAGTGTAGAAGTTGATGCTGTTCTGCACAGGCACCACGGGATCTTCCGTCGTTGCGAAGAGAAACGTGGGCGGAGTCTGACTAGTCACGTGCAGTTGATTGGAGAGTAATCGCACAAGCGCCGGATCGGGATTTTCACCGAGCAAATTGTCACGTGAACCGAGATGGACATGCGGTCCTTCGAGCGTGATGACCGCGTAGGCGAGAATCATGAAGTCCGGCCGCGAGCTGGGCCGATTGTCAGGATCGCCGGCATCCGGATCGCCGCTATCATAATGTGTTCCCACGGTGGAAGCGAGATGGCCGCCCGCGGAGAATCCCCAGATGCCGATGCGATCCGGATCGATTCCGTATTCAGGCGCGTGCGCCCGCACGTAACGAACGGCGCGCTGCCCGTCCCAGATTTGCGCCGGGTAGTGATATCGCGGGCCGAGACGATACTTCAGCACAAACGCGGTAATTCCAAGGTTGTTCAGCCATTCGGCCGGCTTGTATCCTTCGTGGGCCATGGCGAGGTGCATGTAACTCCCGCCGGGGCAAATAATGACCGCTGTTGTGGTCTTGCTTGGACCGGTTGCGGGGAACACTGTCAACGTGGGCTTGTCGGCATCTTTATCGCCCTGCGCGGCCGGCGCGCCATTGGGCCACAACAAAACAACTTTGTGATCGGGTAGGGGGCCCTGTGCATACACAGGGTACAAGGCAAGCAGGAGAAGAGCGACTCGCAGCATCGCTTAGATTCCCAGTTCGCGCTTGGCCGCGGCAAACTGCTCGGTTGCATATTCGAGTTCTTCCGGCGTGTGCGCAGCGGACACTTGGACGCGGATACGCGCCTTGCCTTGTGGAACGACTGGATACGAAAACCCGATCACGTAGACGCCCTTCTGGAGCAACAAATCGGCAAGACGCGAAGCGAGCGCCGCATCGCCCAACATGACGGGAACGATTGGATGTTCGCCCGGAAGAATGGTGAATCCGCTGTTGCTCATCCGATCTCGAAAGAGCCGCGTATTCGAGAAGAGCCGGTTGCGCAAGTCCGAGCTTTCTGTCAGCAGATCCAGCACGGCGATAGATGCAGCCACAATCGGCGGAGCTACGGAATTCGAAAACAAATAAGGACGCGACCGTTGTCTCAGTAGCTCGATAATTTCTTTGCGGCCGCTGGTGTATCCGCCGCTTGCGCCGCCCAGCGCTTTCCCGAGCGTGCCGGTGAGGATATCGACGCGGCCCATCACATTGTGGTGCTCGTGAGTTCCCCGCCCCGTCTTGCCCATGAAGCCGACCGCATGCGAGTCGTCCACCATCACCATCGCACTGTATTTATCCGCCAAATCGCAAATGGCCGGCAAATTTGCGATGTAGCCGTCCATGGAGAAAACGCCGTCAGTCGCGATCAAGCGGTGGCGCGCGCCGGAAGCCTCCTTCAGCTTGGCTTCGAGATCGGCCATGTCGCTGTTCTTATAACGAAACCGGGCGGCCTTGCACAAACGAATTCCATCGATGATGCTGGCGTGGTTCAGCTCATCGGAGATTACCGCGTCCTGGTCATCGAGCAGCGTCTCAAAAAGGCCGCCGTTCGCATCGAAACAGGAACTATAGAGAATGGTGTCCTGAGTACCGAGGAACTCACTCAAACGCGCTTCGAGCTTCTTGTGAATGCCCTGCGTGCCACAAATAAAACGGACGCTCGCAAGACCATAACCCCATTCGTCCAGGGCTTTCCGCGCGGCCTCGACTACCTTGGGATGATTCGCCAAGCCCAGATAGTTGTTAGCACAGAGATTCAAGACGGACTTGTCGTCGGAGACACGGATCTCGGCTTGCTGCGGGCTGCGGATCACGCGCTCCCGTTTGAAAAGACCGGCGTTTTGGATCTCGCCGATTTTGCCGGTCAAATAAGCCTGAACGTTGGCGTACATGGGTGTGTTTCTCTTGTTGGAAATAAAAGCCCCTCCCTCACGCGCTAAAGCGGACGTGCCTTGCACGCCAGGTCGGGGTTCTGTTATGTGAGTCCAATCCAGGATCACTTTACCCGACTTGCCCGATTGCATTACGGCAAAGCCCTGCTCGAAATCTTTGTATTCGAAACGGTGCGTGATGACGGGTGTAATGTCCAGGCCGGAATCGAGCATAACCGTCATCTTGTACCAGGTCTCATACATTTCGCGGCCATAGATGCCCTTAATCGTGAGCATATTGAAAATGATTTGACGCCAGTCGACCGGCATTTCCTTGCTAGGGATGCCAAGCATGGCGATCCTGGCCCCATGGCTCATGTTCGCGATCATGTCGCGAAAAGCCGCCGGGTTGCCGGACATCTCCAAACCGACGTCGAACCCTTCCTGCATCCCCAGCCGCTTCTGGGTTTCGGCGATGGACATTTCGGCGGCGTTGACGGCCAGGGTCGCGCCGAGTTTGCCGGCCAATTCCAGCCGATAGGGATTGAGATCCGTTACCACTACATATCTCGCGCCGGCATGCCGCACCACCGGAATGCACATCAGACCAATTGGCCCGGCTCCTGTAATCAGGACGTCTTCTCCGAGCACCGGGAACGAGAGGGCAGTGTGAACAGCGTTGCCAAACGGATCGAAGATGGCGGCGACTTCGCGATTGATATCCGGGCTGTGGCGCCAGATGTTGCTCATGGGGAGGGCGATGTACTCGGCGAATGCGCCAGGCCGGTTCACACCCACGCCCTGCGTGTGCGCGCACAAGTGACGGCGGCCAGCCAGGCAGTTGCGGCAGCGGCCACACACGACGTGACCTTCTCCGCTTACGATTTCGCCGGGATGGAAGTCGTTGACATTCGAACCAACCTCGACAATTTCGCCGACGAATTCATGACCAATCGCCATCGGTACGGGAATGGTGGCGCGCGCCCATTCATCCCACTGGTAGATGTGCAGGTCGGTGCCGCAGATTCCGGTGTGCGTGACGCGAATGAGAACGTCGTTAATGCCAATTTGCGGCTCGGGTATGTCAATCAGGCGGAGGCCTGGAGCGCTCTCAGCTTTTACGAGAGCCTTCAATTGCGCCCTCCGGGAAAAATGTGCGACTTCATCCTCTCGTATGGTAGACCGTGGTAAAAACAGGATCGGGGAAGAGCTCGCTTACGTCCGGAGAAAAAGACGTGAGCCAAATCTACAGCCGCGTAGCAGCGCCTTTGTCTAAAAACCAGATCGCCCGTGCATCCCGGCTGGCAATCTGGCACGGATAGTTCATCGGATCGTCTTCTCCGATCAGCACGTTCCGCAGCGCTTCCGTTTTGCCTTCACCCGATACCTGCAAAACAGTGTGACGGGCGGCGCGCAAGACACCGGGCAGGAGCGTGACTCGATCCATCTTCAACTTTTCCACCCAGACGTGCGCGGCAATATCGGTTTCGTTCTTAATCAACGGTTCGCCGGGAAACAAGCTGGCGGTGTGAGCATCGTCGCCCATGCCGCGATGAACGATATCAAATACCGGCAGTTGGCCCTCTTTCAGGGCAAAGAAATCCTGAATTTCGGCGATGTAGCGCGCGGCCGCTTCGTCCGGCGAAAGTTCCCCGCAAATGCGATGAATGTTCTGCTCAGCGATGTGGGCAGGAGACAATAATGTCTCGTCCGTCAGCTTGAAATTACTGCGGTCGTCAGTGGGTGGCACGCAGCGTTCATCCACCCAGAAGAAATGAACCCGGGACCAGTCGAAGTCCGCCTTGGCGAGGGCCGAAAACATCGGCTTGGGCGTGCTTCCTCCGGATACCGCGAGCGTCGCGATTCCCCGCTCCCGCAGCGCCGCTGTCAGTTCGTCCAGAATATAATCCGCGCAGGCGCGCGCGCTTTCTTCAGCGGTCTCGCGAATACGCAGCTCGGGCCAATTCCGCGTGCCCATTGCTTCGATTGAGCCGGATGCCATCGTTTACATCATCTCCTGGACGCGATCGAACGCCGCCATAAACGCCGGGTCCGGCCCGATCACAGACAGCTCTTCGGTCATTAACGCAGTTAGTGTCGGCTCGGAATAAGTGTAGCTGCGCTCACGTCCGTTCGTGCTGCGAAGGGTCATCCCTTCGGAACTGGTTCGCTCGAATTCGATCGTCTCCGAATCCGAACGCAGCCGAATGCGGTGCAATCCCGGGCCGAATCCTTTCGTTTTGACGAACGACACGTTGGCCTTGTAGGGCGCCGACAACCAACCGGCCGCGTAAAGGACGGAAGCGCAGGGATGATCGTCTGTATGGGCAATTTCGATGGTGTGAAAACTCGACAGCGGATTATTGCCGCAGGAGCTATCGAATATATGGGCAATCGGTTCACGCCAGGGCGTCAAACGCGTCCATTCCAGGTCGCCAAACGGCCGCCCGAGTGTCTTCCAGTGCGCAAGCAGCCGCATCGCCGAAATAGGGTCTTCTTCCCGCGTGTCGACAATTGTCTTGGTGGCAATGCTCATCACTGCTTCGAGGCCGGCTTTCTGATCGGAAGTGGAGAACGGACGTATGGCAGCTTTGTGGCGGCACCAAAAGACGACCGGTAAATCCGCGGCAGTGAGTCCGATCAAAATCGGGCCCACATTTGGCCAGCTTTCCGGGCGGCAGGTGATCTCGATTTGCTCGCAGCAGATCTGCTGTGCTTTGCCAAACGGCTTCCAGCATTGGGCGTAAAGGCGCGCTTGAAGAGCCTGTTCAGCATCCGGCGAGACGGCCAGAACGATGCCCCGGCTGGGATGCTCGCGCATCAGTTCCGAAATAGTCTGCGCGGAGGAAAAATCTCCGTCCGGCTCATCGGTCGCGACGATGAGCGTCATGGTGCAGGCCCGCAGCACCGTGGGCTTGCCGTGCTGCTTTTCCTCTTCGCCCAGCGACGTCCAAAGTTTGCCGAGGCCCTTCAGAATTTGCTCGGGCTGGGCAGGCGAGATGACGGCGCTGCTCATGGAATCCTCCAAACATGACCCTGACGTGCAAGCATTTCATCGGCTTCCTTCGGGCCCCAGGTACCCGCCGGATAATTCGGGAAATTAAATCGCGTGTGCGCCCATACATCGAGAATCGGCTCAACAATCTGCCAGCTCGCGTCCACCATATCCTGGCGCGTGTACAGCGTCGGATCGCCGGCCATGGCGTCGACCAGCAGCGTCTCGTACGCTGTGGGCGTGCGCTCGCCAAAACTCGATCCGTAGTTGAAATCCATCGAAACAGGCCGCACACGCATGCCGCTGCCCGGACTCTTCGATAAGAATCGCAGCGAAATGCCCTCTTCGGGCTGGATCCGCAACACGAGCAAGTTCGGGCGTACCTCACGCGGGCCGGCTTTCGTCTCCTGCGTAAACAGGCCGAGCGGAGGCGCATGAAATTGGATGGCAATATCGGTGACGCGCTTTGGCATGCGTTTGCCGGTGCGGATATAGAATGGAACGCCGGCCCATCGCCAGTTGTCGATAAAGAACGTCACCGCGGCGTAGGTATCGGTCTGCGAATCGGGATCGACGCTGGGCTCCTGCCGGAATCCCAGGATGTCTTGCCCGCCCACTTTTGCGGGACCATACTGCCCGGCCACTGCATACGTGGGGACATCTTCCGGCTTCATCACGCGGACGGCGCGCAGCAGCTTGGCGCGCTCATCCCGCACGTTGGTTGCATCGAAAACCGTCGGCGGCTCCATCGCAACCGTCGCCATCACCTGGCTCAAATGGTTTTGAATCATGTCGCGCAGGGCCCCGGCTTCCTGATAGTAGGCGCCACGCCCCTCAACCCCGATCGACTCCGCGGCCGTAATCTGAACATGATCGACATAACGGCGGTTCCACAACGGCTCGAAGATGCCGTTGCCGAAGCGGAAAGCCAGGATGTTCTGAACCGTCTCTTTGCCGAGGTAATGGTCGATCCGGTAGACTTCCGATTCGCTGAATACCTTGTGGATATCGTCATTCAGCTTGCGGGCGCTCTTCAGATCATGACCGAAGGGCTTCTCGATGATCACGCGCCGCCAGCCGTTTCCTTGGTTGAGATGGTGCGCGCCCAATTCCTGAATCGCCTCGGCATAATGGCTGGGCTGGGTTGAGAGATAAAAAAGGACGTTTCCGGCGGTCTGGTGCGATTTTTCGACTTCATCCAGTTTGCGCCGGATATCCTCATAGGATTCCGGGTTGCTCAGATCCCCGGGAACATAGAAAAGCGACTGCGCAAAAGAGCGCCAGACATCTTCATCAAACGGCGCATCTTCCAGGAATTTGGACACGGAGTCCTTCATGCGCTCCCGGAACTGGTCGTCCGACATGGGCGTTCTGGAACTTCCGATGACTGCGAAGTTCGGCGGAATGCGGCGCTCGTAAAACAGACGGTAGAGAGCGGGCAGGAGCTTTCTCCTGGATAGATCGCCGCTGGCCCCGAAAATCACCACGGCGCAAGGCGGGACCCGGCGCGCAAACCGCAGCGAGTCCTGCAGAGGGTTTACCTCTGGCATCGGCTGGACGACGACACTCATGACACTTTTGATGATACGGCCAAAGGGAAGGTGTCACGGTAAAATGAAGCTAAACCCACCTGTAGACGGCATCCGCTCCTTTTTGGGGCGCCGGATTTAGTAAGTGAATTGTAAATGACAAGTACGAAAAAGAAGGTGGTCGCGGTGTTGAGCGACCTCATGTTTACGGTCAAAATTCAGGAAGCAGCGAAGCGCGCGGGGCTGGAGGCGGTATTTGTGAAATCGGAGCAGGACGCGCTGGCGCAGGCAAAAGATAAGCCCGCGGTGATGATTCTGGATCTGAACAACACCGGGGCTCAGCCGTTGGATGTGATCTCGAAATTGAAAAGCGATCAGGAGACAAGCAAGATCAGCTTGCTCGGGTACGTGTCGCACGTTCAGGCGGACTTGAAACAGGCAGCCCAGGAAAAGGGGTGCGACATGGTGATTGCGCGATCCGCCTTTTCCCAGAATTTGCCGACGATTCTGCGGCGTTACGCAGAAGCATAAGCGAGCCCGAGGTAATTGCATTTAGCTTGTGGGGCGGGCGCGAGCCTGCCCCACAATGGACATCTGTAAACACACAAGCCGGCCGGCAAATGTCCGAGCTACCGAGCCGGAGCGATCTTCCACTCCTGGTTCGGCCCGTTCCAGCAATCCCACTGCTGGACCAGCGTGCCTGGATTGAGTCCCCAGTTGTTCCAAGCCGTATAGATCACGTCCAGACACTTACCGCTGTTTTGCGGCGAGATGCTGAAGTAGCCGTCCGGCGTTGGCGTTACGTTCCAGATCTGGTTCGTTCCACCCCAGTATGGCCATTGCTGGATCAGAACTCCATCCTGCGTCGCGCCCGGACCGCCGATCACATCCAGTTGCATTCCGCTGTTCTTACTGGTGATTTCGTAGCCGCCTTCAACCGGTGTGAACTGCCATTTCTGCATATCGCCGCCCCAGCACGTGTATTGCTGAACCAAAGCTGCCGGGTTCTTGCCGTAATTGGTACCGGGAATAGAGACGACATCCAGGCACAGGTTGCTATTCTTCGAAATCACGTTCACCCAGCCGGAGGGAACGCTCAGCGCGGCACTCACGCCGACGCTATTCAGATAATTCGTCCAACCCGCTCGCGCGGCGTTGGCGAAGTTCTGAAGTTGCGAGTAATCGCCGGACCAGGTGGTATACATCAGGCCCTGGACGCCGGGAATTCCCGCGGCTTGCGCCAGTTCGGATGTGGCGGCACCGGTTCCATCGCCGTTGTCGTAATAGCCGGCGATGATCTGCTGGTGCGGAGCCGGTTGCGCCGGATTTTGCCCGGAGAACCATTTCAGCGAGTTCGCGAGATTCCCCAGATTCCAGTTCATGATAGTGACAGTTGAAGGAAGCCCGGCCCAGGAGCCGGAAATATCGCCCTCGACGTAATAGTAATTGTCGTGAGCGTTGGCATACGGATCGAACATGTCACTCCACACATACAGCGGCGCACCGGGCATTACTGACTGGTAGATTCCGAGCGACTGTCCGACATTCCAGGCCAGCAATTGGCCAGGGGTCATGTTCTTGGCCCGGCAGGACTGGCAGGAATCCATCTGGCGGATTTCGTCGTACTGCATGAAGAGTCCCGAGCCGGTGGGCATAATCGCGGCGACGGCTTTTGCATTCTGGGTTTGCCAGTTCAAGACACCCTTCGCCGTAAGGCATAAAGACACGCCTGTCTGGGCGGGTTCCACGAAGGCGGAATACGAATCGATTGCGACAATCTGGCCCGGCCGCAAAGTAGTTCCGGGAGGCAGCGTGACAACGGGCGGCGCGTGCCAGATATCGCGAAACGCATAGCTGGAAGGCGCCATTTCCGGATCGCTGATGTAGTTGTAATCGGTTCCCTCGCGGAAAACCGTGCTGGGGTTGTTTGGATCGTATATGGTCAGGGGAGCGCCATCGCGGCGGGCGACATAGACCAAGCCCGTCTCCTCCAACTGAACGTCGTCGAGCCAAAAGTCGCCGTAGTGTCCGCCCCAGATGCCCAGATATAGATAGGCTTGGGTGGTGTTCTGGCTATTGAATGTGTAATCGACCTGTGTCCAATCGTGATAACCGCCGGTGGTCACGACGGCGGTGAGGCGGACCTTGTCGAAATCGTTTGCGTCGAAGATGGCAAGCTGTACCGCGCCGGCCAGATTCTGCGCTTTATGCCAGAGGCGCAAATGATATTGGCGCCACGGCTTGAGGGTAAATCCTTGCCGCAAACGGCTGTTGAACGGAGCGGCGCCGATGTGGCCGGAAGCAATGCCGCTGTGCGACACAGTGGTATCCACACCGGCGCCCGCATCGCCCATATCGAACCAGTCGACGGCGCCGCTTTCAAAGCCGCCGTTCAGTAACCCGGGAAAACTGCTCACGATGTGAAGCTGGCTGCCTGTCGAATCGACCTGGTATTGCGTGCCGATCACGCGCTGCGCTTCGGCCATATTGGGGTCGCTCGAAAGAGCTTGATTCGAGAGCCCGTAGGGAGCAGTAAGGCCCAACACCTTCATGCCTTTGCCGGCGGCGTACTGCATTAGCTTTTGCAGACGGCTAACGTTTGCCGTGGGCCAGATGGGGTTTGTTATGTAATTGAAGCTATCGTCCCAGAAAGCGACGCCGGTATAACCCGCGGCGACGGCCTGATCGACCAGAGCCTCATTCGAGGCTAAAGCTGCATCGTTTGTGAGATTACTGTGATGCCAATACCAGAGTTGCGGAGTTGGCCCTTGAGCACGGCTACAGAGCGTGAGCGTGCTGAGGAATAAGCTACAGCAGAGAATTCTATGAAAGTTAATCATGGACTGCGGGGAAAACGTATTGCTGAATAAAAACTCTGTGAAATACGTTTCACCGCAGGCGTGAATTCTCGCGTGGCGGCGTTCGGATTTTTCTGGAGCGGATTCCGGCGCGGGAACATTGCTCCGTCGATCGGAGTCAGAAAGAGAACAGAGAAGTGGGCATGCTCCAAAAACTCGTTCTGGGTTTGCTACTGGGCGGAGGAATTCTCGCTCAACAGGTTCCTTCCCAGCCAACAAGTCCTTACGCCGGCATGCCCGTGCTGCATCCCGAAAGCCTTTCCGGTCTGTGGGAGGCTTCCGACAACAGGGGAGGCGCAGTCGGGATTCTCCTCACACTCAGGACGACCGTACCGACGGACCCTCTAGCGGCAAGTGGCGCGCCGGATTCCTGGGTGGATCTTTCGGTAGGAGTTTTTCAGAGACGGGGTGCCGCCCTTCGTTTTGGCGATACAAACTACTTCATGGATTCCAGCGATACGGCGCCGGTTCGATTCGAACACGGCCGGCTTACGCTGCATTTTGCGGCACGGATGCCAGACTCACTTGCTGTGGACTTGGATCTCGAGCAGCGAGACCAAGCCTGGGTAGGCCGTTTACATAGGGGGCAATTTGACTCTGCTGTTACGCTTCGACGGCCCGGCGCCAGTCTGAACGTGGTGGCCCCGGTTGTTGGCACTTGGCGGGAACACGATTCCCTGGTAGGCTCTGATCTCTCGTGTATTCACCTTGCTGAGCAGAGCCCAGATGGCTTGACCGGCTGGTCGGATTCGATCTATGTGCCGGGCCGCGTGCGCTTTGCCCCAGGTGTGCACCCGCTGGCGACCACGCCGAATGTGTATGGCCGGTTGATGAAGGTCCAATTGCAGCCAGACGGCAATATTCAGCTCGAGCTGGGCGCTTTCAGCGGTGTTTGTTGTTCGCGCCATTTCGCGGGGAGGCTGGCTGAGAACGGCCAGGATCTGCTGGGCGATTGGATTGCAGGCCCGAATCAAATCCAGCGCCAAGCTTCGTGGACGAAAATGCCAGCGGGCTCGTGCAGAAGTGGTGCGATGTGAACGTTGAACTCTTTGTATCGTTGAACCGCCAGATGTGCAACGGGCTTTGGCTACTTCTTGCTTTGCCCGCCTGGTACTTCGAGGCGAGTCTGCATCCGCTTCGGGCAGGAGTTTTGTCGTTCTTTCCGTTTTTAGGAACGCTCGGCCTGCTTGCAGGAGCTGCTATGGGATTACTCAAGCGAAGGTCGTCGCTGGCCCTCTTCTTTCCTTCTTTCGCCGCAAGTGAATGCTACGTCGCGATCGCAGGATTGCTTCGCGGACAGCTCCGTGGCAATGCATCGCTGGTTCCTTTTTGCATCTTTGTATTGGTGCAGCTTGTGTTAGTCGGTCATTTCGCGTACAGAGCCAGGCGAGCCCCTCTCGCAGTATTGGCCTTTACCGTGTTCCTGCTGAGCTACGCGTTTCTCGCCTGGCTCATCGGTGGAATGGCTTTTGCGGACAGTTGGCTTTAAGCATCGTTGTATGGGCGTATCATTTCTGATGTAAAATCCTCACCATGCCCGTATCGGTAGGGTCTCGGTTAGGTCCCTACGAAATCCTCTCAGCGATTGGTGCGGGCGGAATGGGCGAAGTGTTTCGCGCGCGCGATTCGAAGCTCGGGCGCGAGGTGGCGATCAAAGTTCTACCCGAGGCGTTCGCGCGAGACAGCGAGCGCATGTCTCGCTTCGAGCGTGAAGCGAAACTCCTCGCGACGCTGAGTCATCCTCACATTGCTGCGATCCACGCACTCGACGATTCCGGCAGCACACGTGCGCTAGTGATGGAACTGGCGGAAGGGCCGACGCTTGCCGATCGCATCGCCTCCGGTCCGATTCCAGTGGAAGAAGCAATTCCCATTGCGCGGCAAATCGCCGATGCGCTCGAATATGCGCACGAGCATGGCGTGGTGCATCGCGATCTGAAGCCCGCGAACATCAAGATCTCGCGCGATGACTCGGTGAAGGTCCTCGATTTTGGGCTCGCGAAAGCTGTGCAGGGCGAGGCCGAGATAACGAACGTCAGCGACTCGCCGACAGCGAGCCTGATGGCAACCCGATCGGGGGTTCTGTTGGGCACGGCGGCCTATATGGCACCGGAACAAGTGAAGGGCAAGCCCGTGGATCGCCGGGCCGACATCTGGGCGTTTGGGTGTGTGTTCTTTGAGATGCTGACGGGCAAAAAGGCGTTCGCCGGCGATACGGTAACGGAGACGCTGGCGAACATTCTGAAGAATGAGCCGGACTGGTCACTGCTTCCCGCCGCAACGCCGATACACGTTCGCGTGCTGCTGAAGCGATGTTTGCAGAAGGACGCGAAGCAGCGCCTGCGCGACATCGGTGATGCACGCATTTCGCTCGATGAAGTTCTTGCAGGTGCCCCGGAGGCGGCAGCTTCAAAACCAGCACCGCGCCGCATTTTTCCTTGGGCGATCACAAGCGTTGCGGTGTTAGCGGCCCTGGCGCTTGCTCTCGTTCACTTCCGGCAGAAGCCATCTGCTCCGGCAGTGCCCATGCGCTTCCAAATCCCGTTGCCGGAAAAGGCCAGCTTCGGAACTACGTTGGCTCTTTCGCCTGATGGCAGACACCTGGCGTTCACAGCAATCGGGCAGGATGGACACTCTCACATATGGATTCGCGATCTGGATTCGCTCACGTCGCGGCAGTTGCCTGGAACAGAAGGTTTCAGCTATCCCTTCTGGTCGCCGGACGGTCGCTCACTCGCATTTCATGCTGGAGGCAAGCTGGAAAGAGTGGACATTTCCGGCGGCTCACCACAAGTGATTTGCAACGCTCCCTTCATTTTTGGAGGCTCTTGGAACCGAGACGGTGTCATTGTGTTCGGCAGTTATGGCGGCTTGATGAAGGTTGCTGCAGGAGGCGGACCGCCTTCGGTGCTAATTAAGGCGGATCACTCCCGTGGGCAGTCCATCCTCTTTTATCCCTCGTTCCTTCCGGACGGCCGCCAATTTTTGTACATGGGGCGTAAGGTTTCCGGCCCGGAAGTGTATTTGGGATCACTCGATGGGAAGCGTGAACAGCCATCAAAGCCGCTGCTCTCCGGTCTCGAAGCGATTTATACAGCAGGTTCCGGCTCTGGAGCCGGCCACATTCTGTTTGTGCGACCCGATTTCACGCTCGTAGACCAAGGCTTCGACGCTTCTCGTGGGCGGTTGCAAGGTGATCCGGCCATGATCGCCCAGAGTGTCCGGGTTTTCAGTATCTCGGCGAATGGCGTTTTGGCCTATGGGGAGGGAAACGCGAGCCCGTTGCAGCTTACATGGTTCGACCGGCAAGGGAAAGCTCTTGGCACGGTTGGAGAGCCCAGTATCTATCCGTCGCCGGCGATTTCCCCGGACGGCAGCACGGTGGCGGTCCCGCACTTCGATGGCGACCTCTGGCTTTACGACCTTGCACGCGGCACTCGGTCTCGTTTCACGTTCGACGGAAAGCGGAATCTGTTTCCTGTTTGGTCTTACGACGGCAAGCGCATTGCTTTTAGTTCTGGCCGCGAGGAAACGCCGGCAATTTATCAAAAAGCGGTTAACGGGATGGCCCAGGAAGAGGCTTTAGACAGGGCTCTCAGCGGCATCAGGGTGCCGATGGATTGGTCTCGCGACGGGCGGTATCTCATCGAGGAAAATACCGGCAGCACGTCTTCCATTTGGGTGCTGCCGCTGTCCCCGGAACAAGCAGGCCGCGCGCGCAAATCGGTTCCGTATCTGAACGATGGCTTCAACGAGATCAATGCCAGGCTGTCGCCGAGCGGGCGATGGATGGCTTATGACTCCGACGAGACCGGGCGTGACGAGATCTTCGTTCAGACCTTCCCCAAACCCGGCGGCAAGTGGCAGGTGTCGACGGATGGCGCAACGCGACCGGTTTGGAGCCGGGACGGGAAGGAGCTCTATTTCATTGCTCTGGACGGGAACCTGGTAGCGGTTCAAGTGAAGAGCGGCTCAGGTGGTAGCTTCGAGGCGGGCGCTGCTAAGGTTCTGTTCAATCCCCGCACAGGGCCGGTCCGCACGGATACGTACGATGTTACGAAAGATGGCCGCTTTCTCATTCCGAGAGTGGTCCAACAATCTGTGGGCGGCCCCATCAACGTGGTCGTGAATTGGCCCGCGCTGCTGAGGGAGTGACTACGCGACGAAGTCCACCTCAATCGGTTCGATCAGCGGCTTGAGCCAACTCAGAAGCGCTTGGTGGATGGGATGCGGGCCGTAGGCATCGAGCGACTCACGATCGGCAAATTTCATCACACCGCCGAGTTCGTAGCCCTGGCCGCGCGGTGAGAAGTTCTCACCCACCCAGGTTTCGAGCAGGCCCGGAATTTGCCCGTGGAATTGCCGGAGTTCCGTAATCGCACGCTGCTTCTGATCCTTTGTTACGCCCGGCCTCCAGCGAAAAGCGAAAACATGAATGCACATACGAACAATTGTCGCCGCTGGCTTCATTCACTATTGAGCGTGAGCACGATGCGCTCCTCAGAATCGAGATGAACGGGGTAAGTTTCGAGCGGGCAAGAAGCCATCAGCGGTTCTCCGGATGCAAGGTCCCATTTCCAGGAATGCAGCGGGCAGACCAGCGTTGTTCCACCGAGCAGGCCGTCGGCGAGCGGGCCGGCTTTGTGCGGGCAGTCCGCCTGAGTCGCGAAGACCTCATCCGAGCGTGTACGGAAGACGGCGATCCGTTTGCCAGATACGAGAAACGTGCGTCCTTCGCCCGCCGGAATGGCGCTCAACGGCGCGACAACTGTCATTGCAGCACCGGGAGCAGCGATGAGAATTGATTCGGTGTTACTGGATTGTAAGCTTCTTTCCATGGATCTTTATAGGCTGCTATGGACTCATTGATGGCATCATCGAGCCGGGAGGCAATGCCTTCGCTATCGCCGACTATGACCGAGCGGATCTTTTCGATGCCGATGCGCTCGACGAAACCGTAGGTCCGTTCGAGATACTTTGCGTTCTCGCGGTAATACTGAATGAACCGGGCCGTGTATTTCAGGACGTCTTCGTGGCTATCGACGACGCAAAGGACGTCGCCTTTGCGCACGTGCGATCCGGCTGCGCCGCCAACATAGATTTCCCAGCGGCCGCCTTCGACCGCGACCGCTCCAACGTCTTTGACCATGGCTTCCGAGCAGTTGCGGGGACAGCCGGCGGTGGCCAATTTTAGTTTGGCTGGCGCGTCGATACCCTGCAGATGCTGCTCGATTTTGATGGCGAGCGAGGTACTATCGCCTACGCCAAAACGACAGAGATCGGTTCCGACACAGCTCTTACAGGTGCGATAGCGCTTGGCGTAAGCGTAGCCGGAGGGCATGTCCAGATCTCTCCAAATGTTGGGAAGATCCTCTTTCTTGATGCCGAGAATGTCGATGCGCTGGCCTCCGGTCAATTTCACCATGGGCGCGTTGTACTTCTCGGCTGCATCGGCGATGCGCCGCAACTGGTCCGGAGTCGTCACCCCGCCGGGTATCTGCGGGATGACGGAAAACGTTCCGTCCTTTTGAATGTTGGCGTGCACGCGGTCGTTGATGAAGCGGGCATCGCGTTCGTCCACATACTCTCCGGCCCAAATGGTATTTAGAAGCGAAGCGAGTCCCGGTTTGCTGGCCGCATCTTCCTTGCCACCGGCGAGAACTTGGAAGACAGCCGATACGGATTTGAGATTTTGTTCGCGGCAGGCCTTGATCAGGTCCGGTTTGGTGAGCGGCACACCGGGCACATAGTAATGGACCGAAGGATCTTCTTCCAGTTTGCCGTCGCACGCCCACTCGACAATCTCGGTGACCATGCTTTTACAGGAGCCGCAGCCCATGCCCGCGCGGGTTTTTTCCATGACGGCCTTTGGACTGTGGCATCCGCCGTTCACGCAGGCGAGAATGGCGGCTTTATTCACGCCGTTGCAGTTGCAAATCTGGGCATCCGGCGGAAGCTCCTGGACCGTGACTTGTTTTGCAGGAGCGCCGATGTCGAACAGAAGCGATAGGCGATCCTCCGGCAACGGCGTGCCGCGGTCGAAAGCCTGCATCAGGTAAGCGGCTTTGCTGATATCGCCCAGAAGAATGGCTCCGGCCAAGTGTCCATCTCGGATGATCAGCTTTTTATAAGTTCCTTTTTTCGGTTCGGTGAACTGAACGATCTCGTCCCGTTCATCGGCGGCCTCTGTAATGCCCATGGCCGCTACTTCTACGCCCATCACCTTGAGTTTGGTGGCGATCTTCGAGCCGTGATACGCCGCATCCGGCTTATGCCCGGTGATGTGATCGGCGAGCACCTTGGCCTGCTCCCACAACGGAGCGACCAGGCCGTAGACGTTGCCGCGGTGCTGCGCGCATTCGCCGACAGCGTAGATTTCCGGATCGTCGATGGAGCGCATCTGATTGTCGACCAGGATGGCGCGCTGGACGCTCAAACCGCAGCGAGCGGCGATTTCGGCATTTGGCTTGATTCCCGCCGCGATGACGACCATGTCGCACCCAAGACTCGTGTCATCGGCGAAGCGCAAACCGGAAACGGCCTCTTCCCCCAGGACGGCGGTGGTGTTCTTCCCCAGTAAGACGCCGACGCCCATGCGCTCCATGATGGTCTTCAGGATGGCAGCCGCTTGCGGATCAAGCTGCTGGTTCATGAGATACGGAGCGAACTGAATGACATCGACTTTCACTCCGAAGTTCTGCAATCCGCGAGCAGCTTCGAGCCCCAGCAGTCCTCCGCCGATAACTGCCGCGCGGCCACGGCCCCGGGCGTATTCGGCGATCTCTCTACAGTCGTCAAGCGTGCGGAATACAAACACTCCGGGCTTGTAGCGGCCATCGGGGAGGGTGAGCCCTTCCAAAGGTGGTACAAAGGACTGGCTACCAGTGGCGACGATGAGCTTGTCGTAGGGCTCGATGGTTCCGTCGCATCCCAGAACGCACTTCGAACGCCGCAGAATCGATTCGGCGTAGACGCCGACGTGCAGGATGATGCCGTTCTCGCGGTACCATTCGAGCGGGTTCAGAAAGATTTCGCTTTCTTCCTGCGATCCGTTCAATACGTTCGACAGCAGGATGCGGTTGTAGTTGCCGTATGGCTCATCGCCGAACATGGTGATGTTGAACAGGTCGCGTCCGCCGCGCGCCAGAATCTCCTCGACAGCGCGAGCGCCTGCCATACCGTTACCAATGACGACCAGGTTTTGTTTGCTTGGCATTCAGGAAATCTCCAGTTGAATCTGCGCGGCGCAGACTTTGAATTCAGGCATACGCGAGACGGGATCTAAAGCGGGGTTGGTGAGTAGATTGGCTCTACCGTCCGCTGCGAAATGAAACGGGACGAATAAGGTGTCGAAGCGGATAGCGGGTGTCAGGCGTGCTTTTGCAATCGTGGTTCCGCGCCGTGTGCTGAGGCGCACGCGATCCCCATCCGAAATTCCATAGAAGCGCGCCATGGACGGATGTATTTCAACAAAGGCCTCCGGCGCCGCTTCTTGTAACTGCGGGACGCGCCGGGTCTGCGCGCCCGATTGGTAATGCTGCATGATGCGGCCAGTTGTCAGATATAAGGGATACTCAGCATCCGGTTCTTCAGCGGCGGGAAGATGCTGCACAGGATGAAAGCGCGCCCGGCCGTCCGGCGTCGCGAAGCGATCCAGAAACAGGCGCGAGGCACCGGGATGATTTTCATTGGGACACGGCCAGAAGACGCCCTGCTCACGGTCGATGCGTTCATAAGTAATGCCGGAGTAATCGGCGGGGCCGCCCGCTGAAGCACGGCGAAGTTCCTCGAAGACATCTTGCGGCTGCGTGGGAAACGCACTTTGGCAGCCCAGGCGTGTTGCTAATTCCGCGATGATTTCGAGATCACTACGGACATCAGCGGGCGGCGGCACGGCGCGTCGCCTGTGCAGGACTCGTCCTTCGAGATTGGTGAGCGTTCCTTCCTCTTCGGCCCACTGAGTACAGGGTAGGACGATATCGGCCAATTGCGCGGTTTCGGAGAGAAAGAAGTCGGAGACTACCAGCAAGTCCAGCGCTTCGAGACGTTGCTGGACGAAGCCCGCGCGCGGAGCAGACACTGCGAGATTCGATCCAAAGACGAGCAGAGCGCGGAGGCCGTCTCCTTCGCCAATGTGCGCCAGCATTTCGTAAGCGGAACGGCCGGGGCGCGGAAGATCGGATTCGGGAATATTCCAGATTTTCGCGATATGGGCACGATGCTCAGGATTGTCGAGTTTGCGGTAGCCCGGCAGTTGATCGGCCTTCTGGCCGTGTTCGCGCCCGCCCTGCCCATTTCCCTGCCCGGTCAGACATCCGTATCCGCAGTAGGGTTGTCCGGCTTTGCCTAGTGCGAGTGCGAGGTTAATGAAGCTGAGAACTGCGTTGACGCCTTTGCTCTGCTGCTCCGGACCGCGCGCGGTGAGGATCATGGCAGACGGTGCTTCTCCCAAAAGCCGGGCCGCGTACGCTAATTGCTTTTCCGGGATTCCAGTAATGCGCTCGACGCGATCGGGCCAGTAGCGCGCGACCACGCCGCGCACCTGCTCGAACCCAGTGGTTCGAGTCAGGATGAATCGCTCGTCCAGATAACCTTCTTTCATAGCGAGATACAGAAGGCCGTTGGCAAGAGCAATATCGGTTCCGGGTGTGATTTGCAGATGCAGAGTTGCGGCGCTGGCGGTTGGGGTTCTGCGTGGATCAACCACAATGAGCGATCCGCCATTCTTCGCTTGTGCATGGAAATACTGCATGACGGGCGGCATAGTCTCGGCCGCGTTGCTGCCAGTCAGAAGAATTGTTTTCGCATGAGGAATATCGGCGAGCGGGAACGGAAGGCCGCGGTCGATGCCGAACGCCTTTATAGCCGCTGCGGCGGCGGAAGACATGCAGAAACGGCCGTTGTAATCGATTTGCGAAGTGCGCAAGGCAACCCGCGCGAATTTGCCGAGCAGATAGGCTTTTTCGTTGGTGAGACCGCCACCGCCGAACACGCCGACCGCGTCGCGGCCGAACTGTTCTTGGATGCTCTTGATGCGAGTGGAGATGTAGTCGAGCGCTTCATCCCAGGAGACGGGCTGCAAGGCATCCCTGCGCTTGGCACGCAGCAGCGGCGTTCGCAGGCGCTCCGGATGATACAGCAATTCGGCGGAGGTCCAGCCTTTCTGGCAGAGACCTCCGCGATTGGTGGGGAAATCGCGAGACCGCACGCTAGTCTCGCCGCCCTCTGAGACGAGAGTCATGCCGCACTGTAGCGCGCAGTAGGGGCAGTGGGTTTCGCTAATCGACAGTTGCATAGATACCGGAGGGCATCAATCCCGCTCGTTGCGCGGCATCGGCGGGCCAGGTTCGAGCCCAAGAATTTTTCAACCACACCAATGCGCAGACGCCTGCGCAGAAGAACGCGAAAAGAATTCCGAAGCCTATTCCGAATGAGCCGGTTCGGTGTTTGACGAAGCCCAGCAGCGAGGGCAACAGGAATCCGCCAAAGCCGCCAGCCGCGCCGACAATGCCGGTCAGAATACCGACACGATCCGGGAAGCGCTGCGGCACCAATTGAAACACCGCACCATTGCCCATCCCAAGCATTCCCATAGCAGCCGCTAGTAGCGCGGCAGCGAAAAGGACCGGAGGTAGCGCTACTATGCTCGCTAGCGCGACGGCAACTCCCGAAAGCAAGAAGAGCAGCAAGCGGTGGCCGCCGACGCGATCCGAAAACACGCCGCCGACCGGCCGCAGAAAGCTGCCGAACACAACAACGAAAGTGGTGAAATCGCCGGCCTGAATCTTGGTGAGCCGATATTGATCGTGAAAGAAGATGGAGAGATAACTGGTGAGGCCGACGAATCCACCGAAGGTCAGGCTATAGAGAAAGCAGAACCAGAGCGCATCGGGAATTCGCAGCACAGCAGCGTAGTCGCGCCACTGCTTGATTTTTCGAGTCCCCGGCGCATCTTTCGCGAGAGCGAAGAACAATATCCAGACGATAAGAATCGGGACGGCGGCGAAGGCGAACACGCTGCGCCATCCGAAAGCCTGAGCGAGACGCGGCGCAAACAAGGTAGCGAATAATGTCCCGGAGTTTCCTGCGCCGGCGATGCCCATCGCGAGGCCCTGATGTTCGGGCGGATACCAGCCGCTCGCAAGAGGTAGCGCCGCAGCAAAGCTCGCACCGGAAACGCCCAGCAGCAGACCAAGTGCGAGAAATGCGCCAAAGCTATCGGCGAACTTCCAGCCCAGCAAGAGAGGCAAGAGGGTCAGGGCCATTCCCACCAAGCCGGTGCGGCGGCCGCCGAAGCGTTCGGTGCTCCAGCCGAGAATCGGGCGGAAGAACGAGCCTCCGAGTAACGGAACGGCGGTAAGCAGTCCGGCTTGGGCCGCATTCAGTTTGTATGCTTCTCCGATGAAGGGACCGAGCGGGCCGAGGATGACCCACACCATGAAGCTCACATCGAAATACAAGAATGCGGCTAAGAGCGTAGATGGATTACCAGCTTTTCGAAAAGCGGAAAAGGACACTTCGACTCCTCGTAGTCACGAAATTGTTTTTCGCTTACGGTGCGAAGAGTCCTGACGGGAGGGACAGACGACCACTGCCGAGTGGCCTTGAAAAAAGTGTAGCGAACCGAGAGTGGAAAAATCAACAGAGATATGGAATTTCGGCAACTTGGTTATTCGGGATTAAAAGTGCCCGTATTGACGCTGGGCACGGCGACATTCGGCGGCGGAAACGAATTTTTCAAAGCCTGGGGGAATGTCGATGTCGCGGGAGCGAAGCGTTTTGTGGATCTCTGCCTGGAAGCAGGCGTGAACATGTTCGACACCGCGGACGTGTATTCGGACGGGCTTTCTGAAGAAATTCTGGGGAAGGCGGTTGCGGGACGCAGGGCGGACGTGCTGATCGCAACCAAAGCGTCATTTCGCACGGGGCCGGGGCCGAACGATTTAGGCAACTCCCGGCATCATCTGATTCGCGCGTGCGAGGCGAGCCTGCGCCGGCTGAACACGGACTACATCGATCTTTATCAGATGCATGGCTTCGACGCGATCGCACCGGTAGAGGAGACGCTGAGCGCACTGGACACGCTGGTCCGGAGCGGTAAGGTGCGTTACGTGGGTTGCTCGAATTTTTCGGGCTGGCACGTGATGAAATCGATCGCGGTCTCGGAGCGGTATGGATGGCCGCGGTATGCGGCGCATCAGGCGTATTATTCGCTGGTCGGGCGCGATTACGAATGGGAACTCATGCCGCTGGCGATTGACCAGAAGATCGGGACGCTGGTTTGGAGCCCGCTGGGATGGGGACGGCTGACGGGCAAGATCCGGCGGGGCCAACCGCGGCCGGAGACGAGCCGGCTGCCGAAGACGGCAGAGGCGGGGCCGCCGGTACCGGAGGAGTATCTGTATCGCGTTGTAGACGCGCTGGACGGGGTCGCCAAAGAAACGGGCAAGTCGGTGCCGCAAATAGCGCTCAATTGGCTTCTCCAGAGGCCGACGATCGCTTCGGTCATTATCGGGGCGCGGGACGAGCAGCAGTTGAAAGACAACCTGGGCGCGGCAGGCTGGAGCCTGACCGCGGAGCAGGTGAAGAAACTGGATGAGGCGACCGCGACGACCCTGGCGTATCCCTACTGGCACCAAAGGCAGGCGGCGATTGAGCGGGTACCACCGGCGGTATGAATTTTGCGAAACGAAATTCGGGGGGTGTGGAAAAGGGGCGGTCACGAAAGTCTAAAAATCTTTATTTGGCCTGGGGTCAGAGACTTAGCTGGTTTGAACGTGGCTGATGCGAAGGTGCCTGCGCGCATGCTGGTAGCGAATGTCATTTTCGTCCAACGATTGGCTGCTGGTTTCCGGGCCACTGGTTGATGCGTTGACACTGCTAACGCGAGCGAAGAAGACTGCGCCGGCTGGACAGCATGAGACGAAAGCACAGCAGTTGTTTCAAGGCCAGAACTCCATTTGTCCGGCCACCCGCTTTCCACGTTCTACGTGAACTTCTGGATGGGCGGCAGTGAAGACTTTGCCCATTCAGGCGCAAATGTTTCCGCGTGGGTCGTTGCGCAAATCTGTTGCCAAGCGATTCCGGACGCGACAATCTCAACTCTCATCACTTCCTCACCGGATCATCATGATTTGGCCCCGAAGATCCGTCAGGCTTGTTTCCAGGATGAGAAGCTCACTGGCTTCCCTTTCAGAGAAGGAGACAACGATGAAAAACCGACTGTTTACGCTTGTGGTTTTGGCGCTGCCCGTGATTGGGTTCGGCATGAAAGTCCTGGCGCAAGATAATCACTCGCACGAGCAAACAACAGAACAACAGGAAATGACGCCGGAACAACAGAGCAGGCAGGGCGAACTCATCAAAATGGTTCGGCAGGCGACCGAGCGCTTCCAGGATGTGAACGTCGCGCAAAACGAGGGGTATCACCTTGAATTCGGCTGTGTGAGCGGGGACGACTTTGGCGCAATGGGCCTCCACTACCTGAATGACGCCCTGGTGGGCAGCGGCGTTGTGGACCCTATGCATCCGCAGATCGTGCTCTACGAGCCGAAACCAGGCGGCGGCCTGCGGCTGACCGGCGCCGATTATCTGGTCCTCGCCGACCCGTGGGACGCGGGCCATCCCGGCGTGACGCCGCAGCTTATGGGGCAGATCTTTCATTACTTCCCCACTCCGAATCGCTTTGGGCTCAAGGCCTTCTATACTCTGCATGTCTGGGCCTGGAAGGAGAATCCCAAAGGCGCATTCGTCAACTGGCACCCCCAAGTTTCGTGTCAGTCGTTCGTCGGGCAAACCACGCAATAGCTAACGCGACCGTCGAACCAAGAATCGCAGACCCTTCGATCTGCTGGCCAGAGCGGAGGGTCCGCAAAGCAGCGAAAAAGGATTTCCACAAAAAAGGAAGAGGATCAGATGAGTACAACAACAGTTCCTGCCGTTGACATGAACAAGCTGAACGCCTTTATCGGTCAATTCGTGACCGATCTCGGCGCCGCAGTGCATACCGGCATGGTCGTCATCGGAGAAAAATTGGGGCTCTACAAAGCCTTAGCCAGCGGCCCCATGACGCCGGCACAGCTTGCCGCTAAGACCAAGACCGACGAGCGCTATTTGCGCGAGTGGCTGGCATCACAATCCGCGGGAGGTTACATCACCTACGATGAGCTGAACGATAAATTCAGCCTGAATGAAGAACAAACGTTCACGCTGGCAACGGAAGATAGCCCCGCCTATCTGCCCGGAGCGTTCGAACTGGCTTTAGGCACGCTCGAGGCGGTTCCACGGATCGCAGAATCCTTTCGCACTGGCGCCGGCATGGGCTGGCATGAACATGTGGACGGCGTCTTTCATGGATGTGAAAAGTTCTTCCGTCCGGCCTATGCCGCCAATCTTGTGAGCGCATGGATTCCAGCCTTGCACGATGTTCAGGAGAAGCTGGAGAAGGGGGCGCGAGTGGGCGACGTGGGCTGCGGGAAAGGGGCTTCCACGCTGCTGATGGCAAAAGCATTCCCCAACTCTCGCTTTTTCGGATTCGACTATCACGAGAAGTCGATTGAGGCGGCGTGCGAGTCCGCTGCGCGTAACAATCTCGCCGATCGCGTCACGTTCGAGGTATCAACAGCAAAAGCTTTTCCCGGCAAAAATTACGACTTGGTGGCCGTCTTCGATTGCTTGCATGACATGGGCGACCCGATCGGGGCAGCTACGCACGTCCGGCAGTCGTTGACCAAAGACGGCACGTGGATGATAGTTGAACCATTTGCCCATGACCGGTTGAAAGACAATCTGAATCCTGTGGGGCGAATGTATTATTCTTTCTCAACGCTGTTGTGCACGCCTTGCTCGCGATCTCAGGAAGTCGGACTTTGCTTAGGCGCCCAAGCCGGTGAGAGGCGCATTGCGGAGGTTGTAAGTGCGGCCGGGTTCAGTCATTTCCGTCGAGCTGCGGAAACGCCCTTCAACATCATTTACGAAGCTCGGCCATAACTGGAAGCACTCCCGTGGTGCAGCGATGCCGAGGGCTGGAACCAGCTTGCGTACTGCGCGTTGGCTAAATAGCCGATACCCAAGAGCACTGCCAATCAGTTAGGTAGTGCAGCGCGTTTTGCGGATCGTTATCCGACGTCCGACCCCATAAGCGCCGACCGGTTCTCACAAAATTCTCGTCTGCTCCTCACTCCGGTGCTTCAAAAGAGAGTTAGGATAATGTGTCAGCCGGCCAACGCCGCAACAAAACGGTTCAATTCTCCGACAATCCTGGATAAAGAAATGGAGCAGAGCAGTGAGATGGCAACCTGATCCAACCTTTTATCCCTCGCCAAGGATGGCGATGGAAGCCCCACCGGAAAAACTGGCCTATGTCGCTCTTTTAAATCCCGCCGGAAACGGCGGAGCGGACGGGATGGCGACGCTGGACGTCAACCCTGAATCGAAATCGTACGGCCGGATGATCGCTCGTGTGGACATGCCCGGTTCAGGGGACGAGCTACATCATTTTGGGTGGAACGCATGCAGCTCCTGTCTTTGCCCGTATTCTCCGCATCCTCATATGGAACGACGCTACCTGATCGTTCCGGGACTGCGCTCATCGCGCATTCACGTGCTTGACACGAAGCCCGATCCGGTAAATCCGCAGATCGTAAAAGTCATTGAGGCGGGGACGGTCATGAGCCGAGCCGGGTACAGCCGGCCCCACACCGTTCATTGTGGTCCGGAAGGAATATACGTGAATGCACTGGGCTCTCCCTCCGGAGACGGGCCTGGAGGTGTGTTTCTTATGGATTCACAGAGCTTCGAGGTCCGCGGGCAATGGGAGATGGAGCGGGGCCCGCAGTACTTGGCCTACGATTTCGCGTGGCACCTGGGACACGACGCCATGGTGACAAGCGAGTGGGGAACCCCGAATATGTTTGAGCGTGGGCTCGACCCGGAGCTGTTGTTGGGTGGCAAATACGGACATCAACTTCACTTCTGGGATCTAGGTAAGCGGAAGCACCAGCAGGTTCTTGATCTCGGGCTCGAACAGCAACTGGTACTCGAGCTCAGACCGGCTCGCAATCCAACCAAGGCCTATGGATTTGCCGGCGTTGTACTTTCGCTGAAGGATCTTTCGTCGTCCATTTGGCTCTGGTACCGAGACAGTGGGGGGACGAAAGCGGAATGGAAAGTGTGTAAGGTGATCGAGATTCCTGCGGAACCCGCTGACCCGGAGGCTCTCCCCCCACTCCTCAAGGGATTCAAAGCAGTGCCGCCACTCGTGACAGACATCAACCTCTCTCTTGACGACGGCTTCCTATATGTTTCTTGCTGGGGGTCCGGCGAGTTCCGCCAATACAATGTCAGCGATCCTTTCAACCCGAGGCTGAATAGCACCGTTCGGCTCGGGGGAATTGTCAGCCGGGCCCCTCAAGCTTCCAAACCGGACATCCCACTGAATGGAGGCCCGCAGATGGTGGAACTCAGCAGGGACGGACGGCGCGTATACTTAACGAATTCTTTATACAGCGCGCTGGACGAACAGTTCTATCCAGACGGAATAAAAGGCTGGATGGCTAAGATCGACGTCGCCGGCCCAAGGGACCAGATGCGCATCGATCCGCGATTCCTGCCGGAGTTCGACGGCATGCGGCCGCACCAGACACACTTACAAGGAGGGGACGCCTCCTCCGACTCGTATTGCTATGCATAGGCGACCATGCATTCTTCCTTGATCACGTTGGCTGCGCTTGGCGCGTTCCATGGTCTGAATCCTGGAATGGGTTGGCTGTTCGCTGTTGCGCTCGGCATGCAGGAGGGCCGGCGAAGTGCGGTGTGGCGCGCCTTGATACCACTGACTGCCGGCCATTGTCTTGCGATTGCGGCGGCGGTTCTGGTTGGGGCGATTGCCGGAGTCGCCTTGCCCCCTCACATGCTGCGCTGGCCGATCGCGGTGTCGCTGATCGGCTTGGGGATTTGGCAGTGCTTTCGGCATCTCCATCCACGCTGGGCGTCAATGCGCGTAGGGTTGGGCGGCCTGACCTGGTGGTCATTTCTGATGGCCTCGGCGCATGGAGCCGGACTGATGGTCCTTCCCCTTTTTCTTTCCATGACCACTCCCGCTGAAAGCGCCGAGTGTCATAAATACATGTCATCGGCGGACGCTACCTTGGGCGGCCTTGCAACTCTGGTGCACGGTGTGGGATATCTCGCTGCGACAGCCGTTGCAGCCTGGATTGTTGTCGATCGATTTGGGCTCGGGTTGCTGCGAAAGGCCTGGATCAATCTGGACCTGATCTGGGCAGTGGCGCTGATGATCACCGGCAGTGTGACGCTTGTCGTTTGAGCGGGAAACACTGGGGCAGAAATCAATTCCTCATAAAATTCTCATTTGCCTCTAACTTTCGGGTCGCCAGGGACACTTAGTCTGGATCTGTCGGGGAGCATCCGGCAAAACACGCCAAAACTAAGGAGGAAAAGGTGCCACTCATTCAAGTAAGACTAATTGAAGAAGTATTCACGCCCGCTCAAAAAAAGGAGATCATCACCAAGCTTACTGACGCCATGGTCACGATCGAGGGGGAAAACATGCGGCCGGTCACATGGGTGATCATCGAAGACGTTCGCAGCGGCGATTGGGGCATCGGCGGCCAGGCAATGACGACGGAGGCTGTGCGGGCCCTCGCAGCCGCACGCGAAGAACTTGTGCGGTGAGCAACACACGCGTTGTGCAGAGGCATTCGCCCCATTACAGTTCGGGATTGCGTATCCTTGAATGAACGGATGAGTGGCGCGCTGGTCACCCGGACGTTGTAAGAACCCTGCCCATGCCGGTTTCGAGAAACCGGATTTACCAGTGCATTGCCTGGATTACTCCAAGAGGATGAGACTCGCCGTATGCCGCAGTTGAAGGACCTACTAGATCGCCGACTTGCGGTCGATTTCGTTGGCAGGAGCGAAGAACTCGAGTTTCTTCTCCAAACGCTCGATCAGGATGGGCCGCTCGTCGTGTACCTGCATGGCATGGCGGGCGTCGGCAAATCGACTCTCCTCCAAGCTTTCGCGCGGCATGCACGGGCCCGCGGCGCAACGGTAGTCCGGCTCGATTGTCAGGCCATCGAACCTAGCGAAAGACATTTGCTCTGCGAACTTGCCACTGCGACGGGCGGAGTGGCGAGTTCGCCGCAGCAGGTAGCAGCGCGGCTGGGCCAAGTGGGGACGCGAGTGATTGTCGCGCTGGACACCTACGAAGCCTACCGTTTGATGGATTCGTGGCTTCGCCAGGTATTCATCCCGCTGCTCCCGGATAATGTCCGCTTCGTACTTTGTGGGCGTGAACCACCCGCCAGAGCGTGGATGTCGGCCCCTGGGTGGAACGGGCTCTTCAGAGTCATCCAGTTGGATTCGTTCGATCAACGCACTGCATTGGAATTCCTGTCCCGTGCGGGGGTGCCCCCTGAAGGAGCGAAGCACCTGGAAGGCGTGTGTCACGGTCTTCCTCTGGCTCTAAGCTTAGCGGCATCCTTACAGCATAGGACCGCGGTCAGCACATTGAATACGAGTGTGGGGCAACGGATTGTCGAAGAGCTTTCACGTTTGTTCCTGGCCGACATCAGCCACGTTCAAACACGTCGCGCGCTCGAAGCAGCATCGGTGGTCAGGCGGATCACCGTGCCATTATTGGGGGCAATGCTGCCGGAAATCTCGCCACAGGACGCGCAGGAACGCATTCGAGCACTCCCGTTCGTGCAGGCCGATAAAGACGGACTTCGCATACATGATGCCGTCCGAGAAGCAATCGCGTTGACGCTGCGTGCCGAGAATCCCCAGAAATATCGGGAGTACCGGCGCGCCGCGCACCGCCACTTCCTGTTGGAACTTCGGGCAGCGGCTGTCTCCACCCTCTGGCGCTGCACGGCTGATTTACTCTACCTACTCGAGAATCCGGTAGTGCGGGAAGCCTTCTTTCCAACGGGCGCGCAGGAATACGTCGTTGAACCAGCCCAGCCTCAGGACGGACACCGAATTCTCGAGATAATCGACCGCCACGAGAACGCGGTTTTAGCCGGGCCGCTGGCAAAATGGTGGGCCCGCGCGCCGAAAACCTTCATGGTGGCGCGGGACTACAAGGGCATCGTCGCGGGATTTTACTGCGCGTTCGACCCAGGCGGGTTTCCCGCACGCTTGCATCGCGACGATCCGGTCACTTTTGCCTGGACCGAGCATCTTCATCGACAGCCCTTACCACCCCAGCAACGCGCTCTCTTTCTGCGGCGCTGGCTGGCCGCCGAAACCGGAGAAAGCCCTTCTGCCGTCCAAGCAGCCTGCTGGATAGATCTTAAACGCAAATACCTGGAACTTCGCCCCCAGTTGAGGAGAGTCTACCTGACCGTGGAGGATTTGGAGCCGTATGCCGCAGTCGCACAAAGGCTGGGCTTTGGCGTGCTACCCGACACAGACGCTCAACCGGAATTCCGGAATTACTCGACAGCCATCCTGGACTTTGGGCCGTCCTCAGTGGACGGCTGGCTCGCTCGTTTAGTGGCTGCGGAGTTGGGCGTCGAAGAGGATGGACTGCTCGACTGTGCGGCGCGTGAACTTGTGTTGAAAGGAGGGCGCGTCAGCTTGTCCAAGCTTGAGTTCGGCGTTATGGAGTATCTTCAGCGGCACGCAGGAGAGGCGGTCCCACGAGTTGACCTGTTGCAGAGCGTGTGGGAGCAGAGCTACACAGGAGGCAGCAACGTAGTGGATGTCGTCATCCGTGGGTTAAGAAAAAAACTCGCCGACGTTGCCTCCGTGATTGAAACTGTTCAGGGCGTCGGTTACCGGCTCCGTCGCGAACAGTGAGCGTGTGCGCGCAAACCATTTTCAGCCAAACTACAGTCGTGGGGAGGAACCGGCTCACCCCTGTTGCGATACAGCTCGGCAGAGATCTTCTAACGAATGCCAGCGCGCGATCGCGTGATGGGCTAACCCGTGTATCCGGCTGACCTGCAGCCAAGGAGCATTCCCACACCGCAGCTAGATTATACGGAGCCGCTCTGTTGGAAGAGTTTTGCGACCAGGCCGGTCCACCCGGTCTGGTGGCTGGCTCCGAGGCCACGGCCGGTATCGCCATGGAAAAATTCGTAGAACAGAACGTAGCGGCGGAAGTTGGGGTCGTCCTGATACAGCTCGTTGTTGCCGTAGACGGGGCGATGGCCGTTGGCATCGGGGAGGAATAGCGATGAGAGGCGGCGGGAAAGCTGGGTGGCGGCTTGCCAGAGCGTCATGCGGCGGCCGGACCCGGTGGGGAACTCGACGGTGAAGGATTTGCCGTAGTAATGGTCGAGCCGCTGGAGCGCCTCGATGATGAGGAAGTTCATGGGGAACCAAATGGGCCCGCGCCAGTTCGAGTTTCCGCCAAACGTCCCGGTTTCCGATTGGGCGGGCTCGTAGCCGACGCTCAGGTGCGTGTCGTCTAAGGACAAAACGTAAGGATGCTGTTGGTGGTATTTCGAGAGGGAACGGATGCCATAGGGCGATAGAAATTCGGATTCGTCGAAGAGGCGATGGAGAATCCGCTCAAGGCGGGGGCGATTGGCGACCGAAAGCAGTCTGCGTTCTTCGACACCGCATTGCGTCATGGAAGCGAGGCCCTCGGTCAGATCCGGGCGATGCTTGATGAACCACTCCAGGCGTTTTTTGAATCCGGGATGGCGGTCGACCCAGTGGGCATCGAGCGTGTCAACGGCAAACAGCGGAACAATGCCGACGAGCGAACGGGCGCGCAATGGGATGTGGCCGCCGTCTCCAATGCTCAGGCGGTCGTAGTAGAAGCCGTCGGTTTCATCCCAGAGACCGGTTCCTTCGTGGTGGTTTATGGCCCTGGCGATGTAGAGGAAGTGCTCGAAGAATTTGCTGGCGATGTCTTCGTAAGTTACATCGGTGGCGGAGAGCAGCAGCGCAATTTTGAGCATGTTCAGGCAGTACATGGCCATCCAGGCGGAGCCGTCGGATTGTTCGAGAATCCATCCGCTCGGGAGCACGGAACTGCGATCGAACAGACCGATGTTGTCCAGTCCGAGAAAGCCGCCCTCGAAGACGTTGGCGCCTTGGGAATCTTTGCGGTTGACCCACCAGGTGAAGTTCATCAGCAGCTTGTGGAAGACGCGTTCCAGAAATTCGTAATCGGCTTTGCCCTTGATACGCTGATCGATTTTGAAGACGCGCAGCGCGGCCCAGGCATGCACAGGCGGATTCACGTCGTCGAAGGCCCATTCATAGGCAGGAAGCTGCCCGTTGGGGTGCATGTACCATTCGCGCAGGAAGAGCGATAACTGGGCTTTGGAGAAATCGGGATCGGCGGGCGCGATGGCGACGGTGTGAAACGAAAGATCCCAGGAAGCGTACCACGGGTATTCCCATTTGTCAGGCATCGAGATGATGTCGTCGTTATAGAGGTGCGTCCATTTATGATCCCGGCCATGCTTGCGCTGTTCGGGTGGCGCGGGCATACCATCATCGCCATTCAGCCACGTTTCGACAACGAAGTGATAATACTGGCGGCTCCAAAAGAGACCGGCGAAGGCCTGGCGCTGTACGGCGCGCGCCTCTTCATGCAGGCCGGGCGAGAGATGGAAATAGAACTGGTCGGCTTCGGCAATACGCGTCGTGAAGATCGAGTCCCAACGGGAACGCGGCAGGTCTTCGAGACCGGCGCGATGCAGGCGGAAATGCAAACTGCGCTGTTCGCCGGGGTTTAGCGTTAAACGGTACAAGCATGCGGCCTTGGTGCCCTGCTGCGCCGGGTTCACAGCATCGCAGCGGTGGTGGATCAGGTACTCATCGAAGGCGTCTTTATAGAAGCGATTTCCTCCGCGCCAGCCCCATAGCCGCTCGGTGTTGGTTTCGTTGTTGGTGAATAAAAGCTGAGCAGGCTCATCGAGGCAAAACACAAAATGGCCGAGCTTGGGGTGGCACACCTCGATGGTATTCGGCGCGGATTGCCGAAGCTGCGGGCGATCTTTCGGATTGGAATTCGCACACCAGATCCAGTTATTGCGGAACCAGAGCGTCGGAAGAAGCGTGAGTTCGGAAGGTTCCGGGCCGCGATTCACAGCGGTGATGCGAATCAGGATGTCATCGAAATCTTGCTTGGCGTATTCAGTAACGATGTCGAAGTACCGGCTCTCGTTGAAAACACCGGTGTCTTCGAGTTCGTATTCGGGATCGTGGCGCGTTCGTTTGCGGTTCTCTTCGACGAGCTGCTCATATGGGAAACGCGCGTGCGGATAACGATAGAGGCCCTTCAGGTAGGAGTTGGTGGGCGTGGCATCGAGATAATAGTAAACCTCTTTGACATCCTCGCCGTGATTGCCTTCTTCATTGGTCAGGCCAAAGAGGCGTGTTTTGAGAATGGAATCTTTGCCGTTCCAGAAGCCAGGGGCGAAGCAGAGATATTGATGGTTGTCGCAAATGCCGAGAATGCCGTCTTCGGTCCAGCGGTAGGCGCGCGAGCGCGCTTGATCGTGCGGGAAGTAGGCCCAGGCGGTTCCATTCGGGCTGTAGTCCTCGCGAACGGTTCCCCAGGAGCGTTCCGCAAGATAGGGACCCCAGCGCCTCCAATGCTTGGCGTGCGCTTCGGCTTCCGCGAGGCGCTGCATTTCGGCGAGATTGAGAGAGTCCATAGGCCCGAATACCCAGACAAAAGGGAGGGTATCACGGGTCCAGGCGCAAACCGGAATTCAGTTGGCAGCGCCAGCAGCGCTTGGCATGTTTCGGAGAACGCCTAGATGTTCCTCGACTTGCGCCCAAGCCTTTGGATTCTTCTTCGTCGCGATAGGCGCATTGGGATCGCTGTAGAAATTGAGAATATTCTGCCTCAGGTCGGATGCAACGGGCCGCCGCGGATTCGCTGTGATGTGGCGCAGCAGCCTGGCGTAGGTTTTATCCGTGAGAGCGTAGCCACCGGGCCGGCTCTTCTCGCCCGTGTCCAGGTCCAGGTTCGGGAGCGGCGGCCTTAAATCGGGAGCGGCCGCAAGCTGTTTGAGCATCCCTGCGTACGCCTCGATACTGCGATCCATGCTCCTCACATAGAGGTCTTGAGTATGCGGGGTGGGAATTTTGATCGCGAGATCCGAGAGCGGCCCGATCTTCGGCAGAATGACAATGAGCACAGCGAGCAGATATGTTCGGATTCCGGGCTTGTGACGATAACGGTTCCAGACCGGCTGGAAATCGGCTCGCGCGATGTGATCGAGGAAGACCTGCAATGCGTCGTTCGAAACATCAGGCGGAAAGTCGTGCCTGTGAATGACGGTTTCTGCATAGGCAATACGCGGAAGAAAGCTTCTGACCGAGGCGCGGTAGGAGCGGATTGTGGGCCGGCCGGGGCCCAGAATGCCGCGCAACGGGAGAGAATAGGTCTGTTCAAATGCTTGGGCAAGTAAACGATAGGGGACGTGCAGCCCAATGAACCGCAGGTAGGCGCCGGGCGCCAAGCGGTGTTTGCTCAACTGATCAATATCAAAGGCAAACTCTGTGCGGACGTGCGCGTGCGGATTCTCGTCATACGTGACTGCCGGACCGTATTTTCTTGCAAGCTTCGGGAACGCGAGCGCGGTCGCCCGATTAACAGCATCGTGGTGCCCGAGGTTGTCGCCAACGTAGTGGGACAACGCTCCTAGAGCAAAGGCATATTCGTCGGCGTTTTTCGCGTCCCGGAGAAGGTTCGCAATGAAATCGCCAGTGCGGACATAGTGCGTTAAGTCGCTAAAGAACTCATTGCCGAACGGATAATAGCCCAAGTCCTGGATCGTACAGCCACCATAGGCGTAGGCATGCGCTTCCTGCAGATCGGCTTGGGTTGTTTGAGGAAACCGTTTCAGAAGCAGCGGCTGCAACCATTGTTTCCAGGTGACATCAATTAATTCCTGATGGCTGAAGACCGAATATGCTCGCGACACGCCAGGCACACTGGCGAGCAAGTAGGCGATAAGGAACAGTCGAAAGGTACTTTGCAACACATATCGTAACGAACAGTTTGTCAGGCGGCTCACCGGTATACAGGTGATTAATCACCATACTCCGAAGCCTATTCCACAAGCCGGCTTAGCCGGCCGCAACGTCTGAGGGTGCAGGCTGGATATTTTGATTCACGCAGAAGAAGTTATCCGGATCATATTTCGCCTTGATTCGCTGAAGCCGCGCGTAGTTGCCCCCGTAAGTCGCGCGTATCCGCTCTTCTCCTTCCTCCATCATGAAGTTCACATAGGCACCGCCTGCGCCGAAGGGATGCAAAGCATCGTAATAAGCTCTGGCCCAATCCGTTAGCTTTGCGCAGTTTGCCGGATCGGAGTCTACTGCCACGATGACCTCGCTCCATACGGCGTCCCTATGGTTATATGCGGTATCGGCCTGGCCCACGCGACTGGCCTTCCCGTTTACCGGATACAGATGCATCGTCGATTGCCAGGTGGGCAGATGAGAGCCGTGTTCAATGTGCTTTTGGATGGCGGCATCGCTGAGTTCCTTGAAAAAGTCAGCCTTCCAGTACCATTGGAGGCCGGGAGGGTATATGGGGTCGAACATCCCCTGCAGCATCGGAAACGGCATCGGCACGAAGAACTCAAAAACGGGAGGGCGATAGCTGCGGAGCGGTTCCAAGATGGTGTTTGCCTGCTCCATGGAACCCTGATAGCACCACACAATGCCGCACATAGTGCGGAGATGCAGTTCCTCCGGGAAAGGCGGCCCGGGAGGCACACCCAGCATTGCGAAAAAACCGGTCATTTCCTCGGGAGCCTGAACGATGAACTCGCGGTACCACTTCATGATGTCTGCCGCATGTTGCAGATCCCAGAGCATCGGGCCCGCGCAAACCGTGTGAACGGGATGTGCCTGAAACAGGAAAGAGGTCACGATGCCGAAGTTTCCTCCGCCGCCGCGAACAGCCCAGAACAGGTCGGCATTTTCGTCGGCGTTCGCCACCACGAAGCTGCCATCTGCCAAAACCATATCGACAGACAACAGATTATCGATGGTCAGGCCGTATTTTCTCGCCAGGTGCCCCATTCCTCCGCCCAGCGTCAGCCCGGCAACCCCAGTGCTCGATATGATGCCCGAGGGGACCGCCAGGCCAAACGCATGGGTGGCATGGTCCACGTCGCTCCACTTGGCGCCGCCACCGACGAGAACGGTGCGTGCTAACGGATCGACCCGAACATAGTTCATTCGCGAGAGATCAACCACCACACCGCTGTCGCAGACACCCAGGCCGGCAGCATTGTGCCCGCCGCCGCGAATGGAGAGCTTCAGGCCGCTCCGCTTCGCCATCCGAACCGCCGCGATGACATCCGCAACATCGGTGCATTTGGCGATTAGGCTGGGCTTGCGATCGATCATTCCGTTGTAGACTTTCCTCTCCTGTTCGTACGTCCCATCGCCAGGTTCAATGATTGGACCTCGAAATTGGGACCGAAATTCCGAAATGGCTTGCTGCAGTGACATGACATCTCCTTCACATACACTTTGCCCGGCGCGGCGTTCTAAGAGCGTTCTACGGGGCTGCTTATAGCCGTTCCGTCGAGGCTCAGCGAGATTCTTCGCTCAAGCGCCAGCGAACCGGATTGACGGGCTGCGTCCAATCCTCTTTGGAAGCTGGCCTGAGACTGCTCGCGTTTGCCTTCGGCCGCGAGCAATTCCCCTTGCAGGCGATGCAGTTCGGGCAATGCCCAAACCTCGCCATTCTTGCCGGCAATCGCGAAAGCCGTAGAGAGGTTGGCCAAAGCCTCGCGAATTTGCCCGGCGCGCCCGAGGGTTTCGGCGAGCAATTTCAGATAGAACGGGACGCGAAGCTCTACACCGAGGCGCCGCATTTCTTCCAGCGCATCACGAATCTCCGGAAGGCCGGTTGACACATCGCCCTCGGCCGCGCGCGCCCAGCCCAATAGAACACTTCCCATTGCGAGATAGTAGGCGAATCCATAGCGTTTACAAATCTCTACGGCCTCCAGCGCGTGTTCCAGGGCGGCGCCACTATCGCCGCGATAGACGTCAAGCATGGCTGCATAATCGAGCGCGACGGCTTCGCCAAACGGATGGCGAAGCCGCTTTGCTGCGGCGATCGCCTGGGATGCCTGGACTACGGACTGTTCTCCGTCCCCGCAGTGCCAGACAAGGTGGGCGAGGCAAGCGCGGCAGAAGATCTCGATATCCGGCCCGGCGAACAGCTCCAGAACCGAATCGTTTGGGCCTCCAAGCATTCGGAACGCTTCATTCATGTGGTGTAAGGATGCTTGCATTTGGCCGAGATGAAAGAGGGTGGTTCCCAGAAGAAAATTCCCAGCCAGCAGGAGGCGGGGAGTGGGCTCCTGTTTGGCCCGCGTCAGAAACTCAACACCGAACTGCCTTGCCTTTTCCAGATCGCCCCGCACAACGTGGAAAAGCCACGCGCCGCTGAGGATCACGAGAATGTCCCGATCATCGAACCGCCTGGAAAGCTCGAGGGCCCGCCCGTATGTGGAGCCCACCTCTGGAGCCGAGTACCCTTCCGTGGTCACCACGACAGGACCGAGCATCAGGAGCATGTTCAATTCCTGCTGGAGAGTGGTGTCGGACTCGGGTAGTTGCCTGCAAAGTGCAAGCGCGTGTCTGAGCAGGGCGGCTGCTTCCGAATCGGCGTAGCGCTGCCGGGCATGCGCCGCGGCGCGCTGGAACCACTCGATGGCTGCCTCCGCCATTCCTGCCTGCTCGAAATGCGATGCAATCTGCCCGTTCCAGTTCTCAATATGTGCCCGGTGCACTTCCGCTAATGCCCTCGCCACGCGCCGATGTAAGTATCGCCGGCGCACCGGGCTCAATTCGGAGTAAGCTGCTTCGCGAAGCAGGTCGTGAGTGAACTCGTACTCTGAACTCCCGCAGGCTTCGATGATGCGCCGCCGCCATAGCTCGTCAAGAGCATCAAACACACTACCCTCGTCCCAATCGAGGGCCTTCTCCATTAGCTGGACAGAAAATGGCCTCGCTACAACGCTCGCAAGAGCGGCCAAGTCGTAAGCGGCGGAGCTCAGGCGCGCTAAACGGGATGCGATAACGGCGTGCACTCGCGGGCTTTGCAAGCCGGCACGGACGCTTTCGAGTACAAATAGCGGATTTCCGCGGGTTGCCCGGAAAAGCTCAGTCAGCTTTTCACTTTCGAGCGGTTTCGCCGACTCACGACTGGCAAGTTCGGTAGTTTCCTCCGTATTCAGACGTTCCAGAGGAATTTCGAACACCACATCGGATTGCCGCAGCCCAGCAACAAACCGAGTAAACGGATGCTGGCGCTCGGTCTCCTCATCCCGCAAGGTCCCGAGCAGAAGCACGCCTGCGGCTCCAGGAGAGATTAAGAAGGCCGCAAGCCATTCGAAGGTATCCGGATCGCACCATTGCAGGTCATCGAGATACAGCAGGAGTGGCTTGCGGCTCCACCCGATGGCGGCATTCAGAGACTCGTATAAGCGAAGGCGCTGCCAATTGTCCGGCAGTAAACCGATATCTCTCACGCTGGACGATTCAGACGCCAGGAACTGTGCGGAGACTTCCGGGATCAGTCGAGCGAGCTCGACGGTCTGCTGGGATGGCAGCTTTGCCCAGCCGGCGCGAATGGAATCGGAACGGAGCAATTCGGCGACTGGGGAATAGGAGGCCTGGCCCTGCCCGGCGTAGCAGCGGCCCCGCGCGACCGCATAACCCTGGCGGGCGCACCAATCGAACAGCTCATCTGCCAGCCTGGTTTTGCCGATGCCCGGCTCGCCCGAGATTAGGGCAACTCGCGGACCATCCTCGACCGCTGTTCGCCAAGCGAGCATCAAACGGCTCCATTCGGTCCTGCGGCCGACCATTGCGCGCGCATTCTGCGGCTTTGAGGGCGGTTTCGGTGCTGGCGCGGATTTCAGTTTGCGCGAATCGCTTACCCGTTCTTTCAGGATCTCCTCAAAGAGTTGCCGGGTTGCCGCGCCCGGTTCTACACCCATTTCACGCCGCAGGACGCGCATGCATTTGTGATAAGCACGGAGCGCACTGGCGCGATCGTGATTAGCAGCATGCAAGCGGATTAAGAGTTGGTGGTGCGCTTCGCCGAGGGGATCTAAAACCAGAAGCCGGTCCGCATAGGGAATGGCCGCCGCATATTCTTTCTGCTCCTCCAAAATTCTGGCGAGCCGGCCCAAGGTATCGCACATGCTTCTCCGGAATTCATCTCGGAACGGGACGAGCCAATCATCGTAGAGCGCGGGAAGCAGGTCGTCCACATAGAGTGCTATCGCATTGGTGAGAGATCCAATCTCACGCACGCAGTCGTTGCCGTTTCGGGCAGCCGCCGCGTCTCCTATCGCCGACTGGAACTTCCATACATCGACTTCAGACGAAGCATCGCGGCGCCAGTGGACGGCGAAATGGTCCGATACCAGCGAGTTGCATTCGGGCGGCAAGGCGCGCCGGAGATTATGCACAAGCTGCCGCAGATTCGTTCGCGCTTGCGATTCGCGCGATGCGGGCCACAGCGTAAATGCCAATCCATCGCGGGGCTGCGGTATATCGGCGTGCAGGATCAGGTATGCGAGGAGCGATTGGAGGCGGTTCGTATTGACCGTGCTTACCTGGTTCCCTGAGATGCCGATACGCAAGTTCCCGAACAGGCCTATTTGCATATTGCTGTTCCGCTGACTACGTAGTGTACGCGGTCGCGGTGTGCAACGGGAGGCACGGTTGGCGAGGGGTTTGGTGGGTCCGTACTATCCCAGGAAACTCGACGCTGCTCTGGTAGCGATATGGTTACGGGCGCTCTGTAGAGTCTTTCCCCTTGCTTACGCGCGGGTTCCGACAGGTGAATCCGCCGTTCAGGCGCGCTGCTCAGAAGTAATCCGGTTTAGAAAAGCACAGGCCAAAAGGCCTATTCCACAAGCGTGGATCAGGCGACGCTCGATTGTTCGACAGCTTCTAGCGGGTGCTTGTATTTGCACTCGCTGTTCGGGCATTGCGCGACGGGGCCGCTCTTCAGGTATTTCTCGATCAGATAGCTGCTGCCGCACTCCGGACATTTCTCCGGAACCGGCTTGCCCCAGGCCACAAAATCGCAGTCGGGGTAGCGGTTGCAGCCGTAGAAGGTACGACCGCGCTTGGAGCGGCGCTCCACAATTTCACCTTCCGAGCAGTTCGGGCACGGCACCCCGATGGTCTTCTGCTTGACGTACTTGCACTTCGGATAGTTGCTGCAAGCGATGAACTCGCCGTAGCGTCCAAACTTCTGGACCAGGTTGCTGCCGCACTGCGGGCATTTTTCTTCGAGCGGGACGTCTTTGCGCTGCTCGCCACCGATCTGCTTGGTGGTTTTGCACTCAGGGTAACCGGAGCAGGCGTAGAACTGCCCGAAGCGTCCCTTTTTCAGCACCATGGGCCGGCCGCAGTTTTCGCAGTACTCCTGCTCGTCCTGCTCGCTGAAATCGGCTTTGTCGACGTCCGGCAGATCTACCGTTAGTTCGCGCGTGTTGGTGCATTCCGGATAACCGGTGCAGGCGATGAAGCTGCCGTGCTTGCCCCATTTGATCACCATCGGCTTGCCGCACTTTTCGCAAACCAAGTCGGTGGGCTTCTCCATGCGCTTGATGTCGGTCATGTGGCGCTCGGCGTGCGCCAGGCTCTTCTGGAAGCGCTCGTAGAACTCGGCCATCGCGGCGCGCCACTCAAGCTTGCCTTCTTCGATCTCATCCAGCTCTTCTTCCATGCGAGCGGTGTACTTGACGTCGAACAGATCGTTGAAGTTCTCAAGCAACAGATCCGTGACAACCATGCCGAGTTCGGTGGGGACGAATTTGCCACCCTCTTTCTTCACATACTCGCGATCCTGAATAGTGGAGAGAATCGACGCATACGTAGAGGGCCGGCCCACGCCATCGGCTTCCAGTTTCTTGACCAGAGTGGCTTCGTTGTAGCGAGGCGGCGGCTCCGTGAAGTGCTGTTCCGGCAGGATTTCCTTGAAGCGCAGAGTTTCGCCTTCGGTAACGGCGGGCAGCTTGTGCTTCAGATCCTCGTCTTCTTCATCCTTCTGATCCTTGCCTTCTTCGTAGACCTTCAGGAAGCCGTCGAACTTGAGAACGCTGCCGGTGGCGCGGAACAGATAGGCCATGCCGCTCTTACCGGTGGCGTTGATGTCGATGGTGGTCTGGTCGAGCAGCGCAGAGGTCATCTGCGAGGCAACAAAGCGCATCCAGATCAGACGATAGAGCTTCAGCTCGTCTTCTGCCAAATATGGTTCGAGCGATTCGGGCGTGCGCAGGACAGACGTCGGACGAATGGCTTCGTGCGCATCCTGCGCGTCCTTTTTGGTTTTGTAGACGTTTGGCGAATCGGGCAGATACGGCTTGCCATAACGCTCGGCGACAAAGCCGCGAACTTCAGCCAGGGCGTCTTCCGAGACACGCGTCGAGTCAGTACGCATGTAGGTGATGAGACCGACCGACCCCTCTTTGCCCACTTCTTTGCCTTCATACAGACCCTGCGCCAGCATCATGGTACGTTTGACGCTGAAACGCAGCTTGCGCGAGGATTCCTGCTGCAAGGTGGACGTAATGAACGGCGGCACCGGATTGCGGCGCTTTTCGCGCGTCGTGACCGAGCGGACTATATAAGGTACGCCGTCCAGGTCGTCGACGATTTGCTTCGCCGCGGCTTCGTTTCCGATTTCGGGCGTTTCGTTGTTGCGCTTATTGAGGCGCGCGGTCAGAACCGGCGGTTTCCTGGCATTCAGCGCGACATCGATGGTCCAGTATTCCTGCTTCTGGAAGGCGCGGATCTCGCGTTCGCGCTCGACAATGAGGCGCAGCGCGACAGTTTGGACGCGTCCAGCCGAAAGACCGCGGCGTACTTTGTCCCAGAGCAGCGGTGAGATCTTGTAGCCAACCAGGCGGTCGAGCACGCGGCGGGCCTGCTGCGCCTCCACCAGATTCACGTTCACGGACATGGGCGTATCGAACGCCTTCTTGATGGCGTTGGCCGTGATCTCGTTGAACATGACCCGGAAAATGGCCGGCTTTCCCGCTTTCTTCGGTTCGAGCTCCTCTTTCAGGTGCCAGCAAATGGCTTCGCCCTCGCGATCCGGGTCGGCCGCGAGATAGACGGATTCCACGTCCTTGGCAGCTTGCTTGAGCTCGGCAATGAGCTTCTTTTTGCCTTCGATCACCTCGTAGTGCGGCGTGAAGTCGCGTTCCACGTCGACGGCGAGGTCCTTCTTCGGGAGGTCCTTAATATGACCGATCGAGGCTTTAACAATGAATTGTTTCCCCAGATACTTCCCAATAGTTTTCGCCTTCGCCGGGGATTCAACGATGACGAGTGATTTAGCCATACTGTAACTTCTCTTACCTATAATTCGATTCCGGGCCGGGCCGCGGAGCCGATCGGCAGAATGCTACCCTTTTTACCACACCTTCACAAAATTCTTCCCGGGGAGCTGCCGGACAAGACCCGACATCTGGAGATCAAAGAGGGCGCCGATCAATTCAGATGACGAAACCCCCTCAAAAGATTCAAGCAGTACGTCAAGTTGTTGCGGCACATCAACTTGCAAGCAGTTCATCAACTTACGGGCGAGGTCTTTTACGGGCTCCCCAGGGGCAGCGGATGGCTCTCCCTCGCGCGGCTCAATGCCCTCTAATAAGGCTCTCTGTTGCGCCCGGGCCGCCAATTCGCGCCGGACGGCGGTGGGGAGTTCATTGGTGATATCGCTCCATTCCTGCACCAACTTCGCGCCACCCGATTTGATGAGCAGATTCGGTCCCCAACTCATTTTAGAGGTGATGTTTCCGGGAACGGCGAAGACTTCCCGGCCCTGGTCCATGGCGAGCTTGGCAGTGATGGCGGAACCGCTGTGCTGAGCTCCTTCGATGATGACGACGCCGAGCGAAATTCCACTCACAATCCGGTTCCGAATAGGGAAATTCTGAGGATAGGCCGGAGCTCCCATGGGAAATTCCGACACTAGCAAGCCTTTTTGTGCGATTTCCTGATAAAGCTTGCGGTTATCAGCGGGATAGAGCACGTCGACGCCGCAGCCGAGGACCGCGATGGTATCACCTCCGGCTGCCAACGCCGCTTTATGGGCGGCGGTATCGATGCCGCGAGCCATGCCGCTCACGATGGTTAATCCGGCATTGGATAGATCGGCACTGATGCGCTCGGACGCAGCCATTCCGTAAGGCATGGGGTGGCGGGTACCGACAATGGCGATGGAGTGAGAGGCCAGGAGCTCGGGTTTGCCGAGAGCGAAGAGCAGCAGCGGCGGATCAAAGATTTCGCGGAGGCGCTGGGGATAGCGTGGGTCGTGAAAGGTGATGAGCTGCGCGCCGCTATTCAGGGCTGTTTGCTGTTGTTCGACCGCATCTTCGAACGAACTGCCGCTCGCGATGCTGCGGGCGTGGGCAGGGGTGATTCCGGCGGCCTCCAATTCCGAGGCGGAGGCGCGAAAAATGGCCTGGGGCGATTTCAGTTTTTCGAGGAGCCGGAGAGTTCCGAGGGTGCCGAGACCGGGGACCATGCGGAGAGCGAGCCAGTGAAGCGCTTCCTCTTGAGAAAGGACGGTAGTAGCCACGTGAAGGGTGTGGCGGAGAAGTGGTGAAAATCGCACGGGAAAAGCCGGCCGGACACACGGCATCACCAAAATTAAAGCTGAACGCAAGCGGCTCCGATTGCGTTGTTCATGAGGCGCAGGAAGAATGACGCGGCGAAGACAGTGGCTGGCTTGGTCGTTGGCGGGTGTTCTATTTTTGACGGCATTACTCAGCCTGGTGGCAGCGGCTGGTTTGGCGGAGGGGGCGCTGCATCCCTGGCCTCGACGGAGGGGCAGCGACATCGCAGCCCTGGCTTACGGCATCGCCCAGACTGCAAACGTGACCGCGACGCGAGTGTGCATCGGAGGCCAGGACGGGACCGCGCTGACCGGGTGGTGGTTTTCTTCGAAACAGACGAACGGGCGCGCGGTGATGGTGTGCCACGGCATAGCAGATTCCGCGTTCGGCGGCATGGGATTTGCTCCGCTCTTTCTGCGAAATGGGTATTCCGTACTTGTTCCGAACGGGCGCGGACATGGGGATAGTCAAGGATATGTCACCTACGGGGTGCTGGAATCCGGGGACACCATCTGCTGGCTCCATTGGCTCAAGCATGGCGGTGTGAAGGCAACCTTCGGTTTTGGAGAATCGCTCGGCGGATCGGTGTTGCTGCAGTCGCTTGCTCAGGGCGCCGATTTTCGGGCTGTCGTGGCGGAATGCCCCTATTCGTCGTTAGAAGCCGTTGCGGAGGAACGGGTGGAGCAGCACGTTCCACGAGCAGCGGCTGCTGTTCTGGTGAAAGAGGGATTCGTGTACGTTCGGCTGCGCTATGGAGTGGATCTGAGCAAAGCGCGGCCGGACCTTTTCATTCGTCAGACGCATGTGCCAATTTTGTTGATTCACGGATTGTCCGACCGCGAGACCGATCCGCAAAATTCGGAACGGCTGCTGCGGGCGAACCCCGCCGCCGTGCAGCTTTGGCTTGTTCCCGGAGCAAAACATACGGGCGCGTACGCCACTGCGCCGCGGGAGTTCGAGCGTAGAGTGCTGGGATGGTTTGCGCGGGCTCAGACAACTTCCAGATAGCTGCACGGCTTTAAGGGCAACCAGAGATCCGAGAAGAGGGACCGGAGCGGAGCACTTTCTAAGGGTACATGCCCTATTACCGTTTCACTCTGAACGTACCCGCGGAACCCGCCGTTATTGCGGAACGGCTGCGAAAGATAACCGGCTATCGCTACGACCGTTGGATTGATTCCGACCGCGGACCGGCGTTCTTCGGGAGAATAAAGGACAACTCGTTCCGGATGCGGCGGAATATCGGAGCCTACCGAAACTCGTTTCTGCCTCGAATCCGAGGACAGGTTACGCCGGACGGCAGCGGAACTCGGGTGAATGTTTCGATGCGGATGAATCCGCTCGTTTTAGCGTTCATGGTGCTCTGGTGCACCGGGATGGCCAGCGGCGCGTGGATTTCGCTCCAAAACGATCACCATGCTATTCCGATCCCCGCAGGGATGCTTCTATTTGGGGTCTGCTTGAGCGTGGGAAGCTTCTATTGGGAAGCCGAAAAAGCTCGCACGCTTTTGTCGAACGCGGTGATGAATATGACCGCTGACAGGCCAACACGGGCAGAGGGCGATGGCACTGCGCACGAGGACATTGTCAGGCTGAACAAAAGCTATGGCAGGGCCATCGTGGCTGCAATCGCGGCTCTGACGCTGATTCCGGCGGCTCTAACGATCTACGGGCTGCGGAAGCATTTGAAAGAGTGCCCCGCCTTTCGGGAATCGCTCGCGCTCGCGACCCACTCGCCTGAAGCAAGGCGAGTGCTGGGAGACCATATCGAGGCCGCTGGTTTTGCACGCGGGTGTGTTCAGAACACGAACGACTTCGGATACGCAATGATCTCGATTCCGGTGCGGGGATCGAGGGGCAAAGGAACGGTTCACCTGATGGCGAACCGCGTACAAGGCCGCTGGGACCTGGAGCGATTCGCGCTGTGGACCGATCACAACAAACAAAGAATCGACATGACACCAGCGACCCGGCACGAGACGTTCCGCTATCCAGGTTGCCGGATAGTCTACCTGGTTCCCTTGGACAACCGATCTGCTGAAGAGTTGAAAGAGCTTCCGGCTTACTATGCCGCGAGGCTCGGGTTACGGGTAATTGCGCTGCCGGTCATGCATGCGGGGCCGGAAGTAATCGCTCCAGGAGGTCATCAGGTTTCTGCTGAACGAGCCGCTGATTACATGGAACGAAATACGCGCAAGCTCAACAGGGACGTCGATGCGGTGTTTATCGGAGTAACAGACCAGGATTTTACTATCGAGAGCTCCGGCTGGCCGTATGCAACCAATTACCGGAGCGGGACGCGGTTTGCAATCGTTTCGACAGCGCGCCTTCACGATATACCCGTGCTGGCCGGCGCTAATCCGGAGGTATTTCCGGTACGCGTCCGTAAAATGGTGACCAAGAACCTGGCCTTGTTGTGTTATCCGCTGGAGCTCAGCGCGGACCCGACCAGCGCGCTCGCCACTTCGACTTTTACAGCAAACGACGTGGATGAAATGAGCGAAGAGTTTCTCGGTGAATTTGGAAAATGGACGCCGGCCGCTGCCTGGGCTCCTTGCTTTTCGGTGATACAGGGGAGCGACGGAAAGCAAGCATGGAAAGCGGAATGCGGTGCTTCTCCGCCAAACGATAACCGTTTCGAAACGTTCAATAACTATACCTACAGCACGTCCCTTGTTCTGTCGCGCACGGATTTTCCGGTGGATGACGAGCGCCGGCTTTCGCTTTTGAGGAAGTATTGGGAGAGGGATGACGCGCCGCGTACTTTCGGGGTGGGAGGGAATAGTTCCTTCAGCATTTTCCCGGTTGGAGATTCTCAGAAGTTTTCATGGATCGATCTGGTCCGGGAAGACGGAGGGCGTATCTCGTTCAGGCGAAAGTCCTGGGGAACCGGATACGCCAACGCAAGATTTCAAGCCGATTGGAGGCTGGGCGATCCATTTAGTAAATCGAATCTGGAGTGGAATGGGAACGGTTGGGATTTGAAGACTATTGACGATTGGACTTACCGGTTTCCATCCAGCGGTCCCGGCCGCTCCGCCGAACAGGGCGCCCTGACCGCGATGATTCATGGCTCGACTCAGGTACAGATACAGCGAAATGCGGCAGGGGCGCCGTGGCGGATTGCCGGTTTAGAAGGCGCTTCGATCGACATCAAACTCGATGCGAATAACCGGATCATTGAAGCGAGGCATAGCTCAGGCCATACGGTGAGGTATGAATACGGCGCGAATGGCAGACTCGCCCGCGTGGACGATTCCGAAACGGGCGACGAGAGTTACGACTACGACCAGGCGAACCGGCTGACGGCGGTCCGCGATTCAAAGGGCGCGATAAAGCTTTCGATTGCGCACGGCGACACTGGAGAGATCACGGCCGAGACTCTGACGGATCACCGTATCATTCGGTACGCGTATCGATTCAACAGCGATCGTACGCTGAACTCGGTAACCGTTACTGACGATCACGGCTATGTTATGGCGTGGATAGCGGGGCGAGGCGGGTTCTACCAGACGCTGCCAATCGCCTCCGGGCGATGACGCCCGTGCGCGGCAATCATCGTTGCCGCTTGACTACTGCGCACCGCACACAGACCACCGCGGGCAGACCTTCGTGAATCTTTTCCCACGTCCTCCCTTCATCGGAAGAACCGAACAGTTGACCGCTTCGGGTGCCGAAATAAATGCCGGCTGGATTGAGCGAATCGGCGGTCATGGCGTCGCGCAGCACGGTTTCATAAGCACGCTTTTGCGGCAGGCCGCGCGCAAGAGGCTCCCAGGACTCACCCGCATTCCGCGTCCGATACACGCGCAAACGGCCATCGCAGGAGCAGCGAAATAGGTCCGACTCTACGGGAACGACATACACATAGTCAGGCTTTGCGGGGTGCATCACGACCGGAAACCCGAAGTCCGAAGGCAGTCCGTTGCCGATATCGATCCACGATTCGGCGCAATCGTCCGAACGATAGACTCCCCAGTGGTTCTGCAGAAAGATACGCTCGGGATGCGCCGGATGCAGCGCCATCTTATGCACGCATTGCCCGAACTCCGGGTATTGATCGGGCTGAAAAGTGGCGCGAATTCCCCGGTTTTGCGCTGTCCAGGTGATTCCTGCATCGGTGGTCCGGTAAACGCCTCCGGCGGAGATGCCCACATACAGGCGCTTCGGGTCGACGGGGTCGGGCACAATCGTGTGCAGCGCCAAGCCGCCATTACCGGGCATCCAGCGCGGGCGATGCGGATGGTCGAACAATCCCCGCAGCAGAGACCAAGTTTCGCCGCCATCTTCCGTTTTGAACAGCGCCGCGGGCTCGACTCCGCAATACAGGACATTCGGTTCCTCCACTCTGCCCAGCGCGATCTGCCAGATGTTCTTCAGCGAAACGCCGGTATCGGGAGGGAATCGAACTGGCGCCTGTTCCGGATTGGTCCAACTCTTCCCGAAGTCATCGCTCGACCGGAGCATGGCGCCCCAATAGCTCTGGGTGGATGCCCAGATCCGGTGCCGGTCCACCCGGTCATCGTACGCCAGCGCATAGACGCTGTGCCCGTGAAAATAGGGGCCGCCGATATCCCAACGCTTGCGCTGGGCAGTCGAGCGGAAGATAAACGCTCCTTTGGCCGTGCCTACGAGCAGAAGCACGTCGCCTTTTCTGACCAGAACATGCTGCACGCTGTGCAGGACCATCGTCCTGGGTTGCTCGACCGCGGGTTGGGAGGGGAGAATCGCTCCCGAGTGAATCGCTTCGAGAGCGGCCTGCGCTTCAGTCGCCCGCTGATATCGTTGCGCGGGCTCCTTGGCCAGACAGCGTTGAATGATAGCCCACAGGCCGGGCGGAACCGGAGGCCCCAGCGCGTCCGGAATCTCGCGAAGAATGGCGGAGCTGATCTCAAAAGCGGTGCGTCCCTGAAACGGCAGGCGTCCGGAAACGGCTTCATAGAGCACGACGCCGAGGGCCCACAAATCGCTCCGATAATCGTGCTGCTCGCCTCGCAACACCTCCGGCGCCATGTACTCCAGCGTGCCGCTGAGCGCGGATGCTTCCTGCTGAGATGTCACAGCAGTTGTCAAAGAGCGCGTGCTGGCATCGGCCACTTGGCTGACGCGTCTGGCTAACCCGAAGTCGAGCACTTTCACCAGACCGTCGTTAGTGACGACGATATTCGCGGTCTTCAGATCGCCATGCACAATTCCGCGGTCGTGAGCGCGGCCCAGGGCGCTTGCAATCTGGGCGCCGTACCGCAGGACCACTTCAGGAGGGAGTCCCGCTCCCGCGCTCAGCGCGCGCAAAGTCTCGCCCTGGACCAGCTCCATTACGATGTAGATCTCGCCGCCATCATCGCCGACTTCGTAAATGGTGCAGATATTGGGATGAGACAGCGACGAAGAGGCCCGCGCTTCTTCCAGCAGATTCCGGGTTTCGGGCAAATCGCCGCGAACCCCTTTGTTCAGAACCTTTACGGCAACGTCGCGATGCAGGACTTCATCATAGGCACGATAGACAATGCCCATCCCGCCTTCTCCGAGCTTCGCGTCAATGCGGTAATGCCCGAGCGTTTTCCCGATCAATCAGCGGCTCTCCCGTCTTACCTTGATTCTTGCTCGCCGGGAGAGGAAGACATTTTCTATGGCACCAGATGTCATTTACTTTTTTGTAACTGCCCCGCACCCGCTCCGTTCACCCGCAGGCCTTCGATCTTGACTCCGTGGAAGCCGACACGATGCTCCGGCAGAGTTCGCGATAAGGGCGATTGCGGTTTGAGCGCACGCAGGCTCTAAATGTTAATCCCAATTTGCCAGAGCACAAATCCAACCGCCTGCCGGAAATAGATCCATCGCAGTTCCGCAGGACTCATGGAACCGGTCTGCGGGCGGGGCGAACCGTACACTTTGATCCCCTGGGCTTGGAGCAAACGTTTTACGCGGTAAATATGATACCCGTCACTGACCACAATGCAGGAATGCAGGCCCATGCGGTGCATGGTCTCGGCAGCGGCGTCCAGGCTTTCCGCAGTTGTCGCGCCTTCCGGCTCGGCGATGATCGCTTCGGAAGGAACACCATGGCGCGTCAGATAGGCGCGGCCGACTTCGCCTTCGGTGAAAACGGGATCGCCGCCGGAGCCTCCAGTTGTCAGAATGTAAGGAGCCAGGCCCTTCAAATACAGAACCAGGGCATGATTCAGCCGGGCCTGCAGAACGGGGGAGGGTTTTCCGCGATATTCGGCGGCGCCCAGCACGATGATGACGTCGGCTGGCCGCGCCTCGTTCTTCACAGACTGCCGCTCGATTTGCTTTGCAACAAAGAACAGGTAGCCTAGAAACAGAATCGATAGCAGGACGAACGCACCTGCAATGGCGCGCCTTAGAGTGATCAACTCTGCGCTCTCATTCGATTGGGTTTGAAATTCTCAGTCTACGCTGGACGGATGGACTTTGAACAGTGATGCGATTGACCAGCACAAGGAATCCGCTGTTACAAAGAGTCCGGCGGGCTGCGCGCGCAGGCCAGCCAACCGAAGATGGCCTGGTGGCGGCGGAGGGCCCGCATCTGCTCGAAGAGGCCAGGCGTGGCTCGTGGGAAATAGTCCAGATTTTCGTGACCGCGGAAGCGGCAGAGCGGCATCGGGAACTGTTGCGCGGGGTCAACGGCGATGTAGCCGAGATAGCGCCTCACGCGTTGGCATCAATGGCGGCTACGGAAACCACCCAAGGGATTGTGGCGCTGCTGAGGCCGCGCACCTGGTCCTGGCAGGATATGGCGGGCAACCCGCCGGCGCTGGTTGTGTTGGACGGTATCCAGGATCCCGGGAATGCCGGCGCGATTGTCCGGTCGGCGGAAGCTTTCGGCGCGACCGGAATCGTGTTTCTGGCCGGCTGTGTGCGGGTGGCGAACGGGAAATTGCTGCGGGCGAGCGCCGGATCTATTTTCCGCATTCCTTTTTTGGAAGGAGTAGCCGCTGCCGATTTTTTGACACAAGCCAGCGAGGTATTCCGGGTTCCTGTTTACGCGCTCGATGCGAGTGGAGAAAATACGGTGACGGGTATGGATTTCAGCGAGGGCTGCGCGCTGGTGGTGGGTAGTGAGGGTGCGGGTGTATCGCCAGCGATCCGGCGCCGCGCGGCGGGGCTCACAATTCCCACCTGCAAAGTGGAATCCTTGAACGCGGCGGTAGCGGCGTCCATTGTCTTATTTGAGGCGGCCAGGCAAAGGAGCAGCCGGTGAGCTTATTTGAAACGCCCTTTCCGGACGAACAAAGGCTGGACGATTCCGGCCGGCCCCTTGCCGATCGCATGCGGCCGCGCACGCTCGAAGAATATGTCGGACAGGAGCACATTCTGGGCCCCGGCAAGCCGCTTCGGGCTCAAATTGAAAGCGGCCATCTAACCTCGCTGATTTTGTGGGGCCCGCCGGGTTCCGGGAAAACCACGCTCGCTGCGTTGATCGCCAGCCGCAGCAAGGCGGATTTCGTTCCCTTTAGCGCCGTCTTGAGCGGAATTAAGGAGATTAAGGCTGTCATGGCCGACGCCGAACGGAGCCGGCGGCTGGGGCGCAAAACCGTCCTGTTCATCGACGAAATACACCGGTTTAACAAGGCTCAGCAGGACGCCTTCTTGCCGTATGTCGAGCGGGGCGATATTGTTCTCATTGGAGCAACTACGGAGAACCCTTCGTTCGAAGTGATCTCCGCTCTGCTATCGCGGACCAAGGTCTACGTTCTAAAGGCCCTGGAAACTTCGGAGCTGGTGGTCCTATTGAAACGGGCGCTGGAGGTACCAGTACGCGGGCTCGGTCACTTAAGGCTAAAGATCTCAGAGGAATTGCTCGATGAGATTGCTGTAGCATCGAGCGGCGATGCGCGGGCGGCGTTAAACACTCTGGAGGTCGCGGCGGAACTCGCCGGAAATGGAACGATCGAACGGCAGGCCGTGGCCGATGCTTTGCAGCGCAAAGTTCTGCTGTACGACAAGACAGGGGAGGAGCATTACAACCTAATATCGGCGTTGCATAAATCTGTGAGATCGAGCGATGCGGATGCCGCGCTCTACTGGCTAGGCCGGATGATGAAAGCGGGAGAGGATCGGATGTATCTGGCCCGCCGGCTGGTCCGAATGGCAATCGAGGATATCGGATTGGCTGATCCGCGGGCCGTGGAGCAAGGGATAGCCTGCATGCAGACGGTACACTTTTTGGGTATTCCCGAGGGAGATCAAGCGTTAGCCCAGCTCACTATCTACTTGGCGCTTGCGCCAAAATCGGACGCGGCTTATCAAGCTCTGAACCGGGTGAACGCAACCATCGAAAGTACTGTCGCCGAACCCGTCCCGCTGCATCTTAGGAACGCACCGACACGGTTGATGAAGGAATTGGGCTATGCCAAAGGCTACCAGCATGCACACAAGCAGGCCGATGCCGTCACGGCTATGGAATGTCTGCCGCGCTCGCTGGCGCAGGCGCGATTCTATGAACCAACCGATCGGGGTTTCGAGCAGAGATTAAAAGAGCGCTATCAATGGCTCGCCAAAGCGAAAGCGGAGCAGCAAGGGACAGAACAGTAACAGGTATGTATGACTATTGTGTAACCTTAAAGATCGGAGTTCTTGAACTGTGTCCGAAAACACACTCAGTCTAGGAAGACATATGGAAACTCCCGAAGGCTCGATGATCGAGAGAAGACGTTCGAGCCGCTTTCCCATTGAACGGGAAGTTCGATACAAGACGCTGAATCAGCGGGCGGAGACGCTTGCCGGCAGTGGCAAGACGTTGAACATCAGCAGCTCCGGAGTCCTTTTCACTTCCGATCACGATTTGCCGATCGGGACGCGGCTGGAACTCTCCATAAGCTGGCCGGCGCAGTTGAACGAGAAATGTCTCCTGAACCTGGTGGCGCGCGGCCGGGTCACGCGCCACACCAGAGGCCAACTGGCTCTGCAGATCCAGCAATACGAATTCAGAACCCAAAGCCGGCCCGGCCAGCTGAACAAAGAGAAGTAAAGGGCTGCAGGCAGACGACACAAGGCGATCGTCCGTCCCCACCATCCACGGTACGATGGCAGTGTTGTGAGACGCCGGCTCGTCTTAGCTGCCACGGCGCTAAGCTTCGTCATTTTATCCGTTCTGCTGATCTGGCAAGGCTCCTTCCGGATCAGTTACTCTCCTTCCGACCGTAGCGAAACCATCATTCTGTGGGCGGTCTCGACCGTCATCTTCCTGCTCACAGTCACGCTCGGATTTCTCCTATTCCGCGCCGGAGTAAAGGTATATATCGACCGGCAACGCAACCGGGAGGGTTCGCGCATCCGCTCCAAGCTGCTGGCCGGCGCGCTTTTACTGACGCTCGCGCCCGCTATATTCTTCGTTCTATTTAGCGTTTACGTGCTGAACCGGCATCTGGATACGTGGTTTGGGCGTGACATCGAGACAACACTGCAAACTTTAGACGACAGCTACCGGACTGCTCTCGAGCGTCAGGGAGAGGCCTATCGCCAGGAGGCTCAAGCACGGATGCAGGCCGAGGCAAACTGGATCGGGCTGCTGCCGGAGACGCGGGAAGCTGCTCAGGCCGGGCGGATTGATGCCGCGTTTTTCCGAAAACTCGGGACCGAGCGGGGGCTCCAGCAAATCATCCTGTTCCGCCCATCGGATGTTCCGATGCTGCTGTATCAGCGCTTTGAAAAGCCGGATCACTCGTTGATTCAGGCCAGTTCCACAGTTGCGGGTGTGGGGCGGATCGAGGTATCCGGCGCGGTGGACGATCCGGCCTCTGCGGGGCAACTGACCCCTGGGCAGGACACCATTCACCAGTTCGTGAATACGCAGTCGGGACGGCTAAAGCTTTACCGGGACACGTACTTCTGGCTCATCTGCTTAATCACCCTCTTTGTGCTGTTCTTTGCTTCCTGGGCCGCGCAGATTTTGTCGCGCCAGATCAGCATCCCGATCTCGGCTTTGTTGGGGGCGGCGCAAGAGGTCCGGAGGGGCAACCTCTCCTACCGCGTGCGTGTAAATGCGATTGACGAACTGGCAACCCTGGTGCGGGCGTTTAACGAGATGACGAACGAGCTCGAAGCGAACGCGCGCGAGCTTGAAGCCCGCCGGCGGTTCACCGAAGCGATTCTCGAAAGCATTCCCACGGGCGTGATTTCGGTCTCGACCGACGAGCGGATCGAGCGCGTGAACCGGGCGCTCTCCGGCATCTTTCCGCAAGAGACCGTCAGCTCCGCCAAACGCCTTTCCGAACTGTTCCCGCCGGAGGATCTGGCGGAAATCCGTTATCTGCTCAAGCGGGCCCGCCGGACCGGTACGGCCGCCTGCCAGTTGGACCGGAACACCGGCTCGTCTTCCGTGGTACATCTCGCTGTCACCGCGGCGTCTCTGGAAGAGCAGCGCGGGTTCGTGATGGTGTTGGAGGACACCAGCGACTTGTTGCGCGCGCAAAAAGCAATCGCCTGGCAGGAGGTGGCGCGGCGCATCGCGCATGAGATCAAGAATCCCCTGACGCCGATTTCGCTTTGCGCGGATCGCATCGCGCGCCAGCTTCTGCGTCTACCGTTGCCGGAAGACGCGCGCGCCATTCTCGAAGAATGCACGGCCATCATCCAGCAGGAGGTCCAGACGGTGAAGTCGCTGGTGGACGAGTTTTCTCAATTCTCGCGATTCCCAAGCGCGCAGCCGGTTCCCGCCGACCTCAACGAGATCGTGGAGAGCGCCATGGCCGTATTTGCCGGACGGCTGGACGGAATTACGCTTTCGATCGAGCTGGACCGCAAGCTTCCGCAAGTCCTGGCAGACCGCGAGCAGATGAAGAGAGTGATTGTCAATTTGGTCGATAACGCGGCGGAGGCGATGAACGACGCGCCGGTGCGGCAGTTATTGATCGCAACCTCACAATCTTCTCCGGACACGGTGGAACTCACGGTGGCCGATACCGGGCCCGGCGTCTCGTCTGCCGATAAAGAGAAGTTGTTCCTGCCTTACTTCTCTACAAAGGAGCGCGGCACAGGATTAGGCCTCGCGATTGTGAGTAGGATCGTAACCGATCATCACGGCCGTGTCAAAGTGGAAGATAACTACCCTTCCGGAACGCGATTCACGATCGAGCTGAACGCGCTGCCCGGCAGCGACGCGGCTGGACCCGAAAACGGCACGAAGCGCGCCGCCACCGTGGTTTCCGGGCTTCCGGTTGAGGCGCGCATTCGCGCACTATGAAGGTCTAAAACCGCAACATGCCAGTACGGGGACCCAAAGTTCTGATCGTCGACGACGAAGCCACCATCCGGCAGTCACTCAGCGGAGTGCTGCAAGATGAGAACTATCAATGCACTGCCGTGGCCAGCGGCGAGGAGTGTCTGAATGAACTGCAACGCGAGTCTTACGAGGCGGTGTTGCTGGACATCTGGCTGCCGGGAATCGATGGACTCGCCGTGCTCCAGCAGATTCAGGAACTCCCGCCGGAGACTCGGCCGGCGGTCATTATGATCTCCGGCCATGGCAATATTGAAACGGCCGTCAAGGCGACTAAGCTGGGCGCCTTCGACTTCGTTGAGAAGCCGTTGACGATTGAGAAGGTCAGCCTGGTTCTCAAGAATGCCGTACAGCAGCGGCGGACCGAACTCGAATTGCAGCGGCTGCGCGAGGACGCCGGCTTTCCGGAGATCATCGGCGAGAGCGTGCCGATGAAGGCGCTTCGCCAGCAACTCAAATTGATGGCGGGCACCAATGGCCGTGTGTTGATCTACGGCGAGAGCGGCACAGGGAAAGAGCTGGTGGCGCGCGCCATTCACTGCTCCAGCCCGCGGGCAAGCGGACCATTCGTCGAAGTGAACTGCGCGGCGATTCCCGAGGACTTGATTGAAAGCGAGCTGTTCGGTTACCGGCGCACGAACCTGGACGGCAGCGTGGATCACAAGATCGGGAAGTTGCAGAAATCGCATGGCGGCACGTTTTTCCTGGACGAAGTGGGAGACATGAGTCTCCGGACACAGGCCAAAGTTCTGCGCGCGTTGGATGAGCATCGCTTCGAGCCGGTGGGCGCGCCGCAGTCGATTCAGGTGGACGCGCGCGTCATCGCCGCCACCAACAAGAATTTGGAGAAGGAAATTGAGCGCGGCAATTTTCGCGAGGATCTTTTCTATCGATTGAACGTGATTCCGTTCACCGTGCCTCCGCTGCGCGAGCGGGCCGAAGACATACCGCTGCTCGCCGCGCACTTTCTGAATCAGTTCACGCGCGCTTACGGACGGAAACCGAAGGAGCTGACTTCCGACGCTCTGGCCGCGCTCATGAGCTATCAATGGCCGGGCAATGTGCGCGAATTGCGAAACCTGATGGAGCGGATCGTGATTCTGCATCCGCAGAGCCGGATCGAGGCGCGGCATCTGCCGCTCGATGGGTCGCGCAAGCCGCAACCCGCGAAAGCGTGGGACGGCTTCGGGAGTTTGCACGATGTGAGAGAAGCGGCCGAGCGCGAATACATCATTCGCAAACTGGAAGAGACCAGCGGCAACGTCACGCGCGCCTCGGAATTGCTCGGCCTTGAACGAAGCAATCTCTACCGGAAGATGAAGGCGCTTGGCATCGCTCCGAAAGAATGAACTTTCTGGTAACGGGCGCGACCGGCTTCATTGGGCGCAGGCTGGTTGCGTCTTTGCTCTCTCGCGGCCACAGCGTGAATTATCTAGGCCGGAAGCGCAGCAAGGAACTGGATTCCCGGGCTGCGTTCTTTTGCTGGAATCCGGATGAACAGGCGCCGCTCGACAGCGTGCCGCGGCTGGATGCCGTGATCCATCTGGCAGGCGAGCCGATTGCGCAGCGCTGGAATAACCAAATCAAGCAACGCATCTATTCGAGCCGGGTGGATGGCACGCGCGCGATTGTTGGAGGGATTGAGAGGCTCCGTTACAGGCCGGCGGTGCTCGTTTCGGCATCCGCGATCGGGTACTACGGCGATCGCGGCGAGGAAGTTCTGACCGAAGACAGCAGGCCCGGAACGGATTTTCTGGCGCGCCTGTGCGTTGACTGGGAACGGGAGGCGCTGCGCGCCCGCGAGTTTGGTTTGCGAGTGGCGCCGGTGCGAATTGCCGCAGTGCTTGGCCGGAACGGAGGAGCACTTCAAAAAATGCTCACTCCGTTCAAGTTCGGCGTGGGCGGCAGATTAGGCAGCGGCCGGCAATGGATGTCCTGGATCCATCTCGATGACTTGGTGGCGCTGCTGGTGTTTGCAGCGGAGAGTCCCGCGCTCTCCGGTCCGGTGAATGGAAGCAGCCCGGCTCCGGTTACGAACGCTGAATTTACTGCGGTGCTGTCGAACGCGCTTCACCGGCCCGCGGTGTTCCCTGTCCCGCGATTGGCGCTGCGGCTGGCGTTAGGCGAACTGGCGGATTATTTGTTTGTTAGTGAACGGGTGGCACCGAAGGCGGCTCAGGATGCGGGGTTTTCGTTCCGCTATCCGGAGTTGGTTGGTGCGTTGAAGAATTTGCTCGAGTGACGGTATGGCGCACGATGTATCGGGTCGGCGGGCAGCGCATTGCGCGCCGAGGCGAGACAGGTGAAGGTCAAATTCATGCTCCAATTCTCCAGTTTCAATCCACGCGCCCGCGCGGGGCGCGACCGCTTGTACCTGCAAGCTAGCTTGCTTAGCTTGTGTTTCAATCCACGCGCCCGCGCGGGGCGCGACGCTTTCCATGCTTCGATCCGTACCTTAGCGTTGTGTTTCAATCCACGCGCCCGCGCGGGGCGCGACCGATACAGCCCATAAGCCCGGCTGCACTCCCGGAGTTTCAATCCACGCGCCCGCGCGGGGCGCGACATCCTATGTATATGCTGCCTGTACAGTGGTTTCGTTTCGATCCACGCGCCCGCGCGGGGCGCGACAGAACCTCGCCTAATCGCTTGCACTCACTATGTAGTGTTTCAATCCACGCGCCCGCGCGGGGCGCGACGCTGCTAGTCGCCACAGCCGCTATACGGCCGCTGTTTCAATCCACGCGCCCGCGCGGGGCGCGACGCAGTTTTCGCGGTTTCGGATAGCGTTTCAGCCCGTTTCAATCCACGCGCCCGCGCGGGGCGCGACTTCGGTACTCCGGCTGCTAAGCCCGTAGCTACCACGTTTCAATCCACGCGCCCGCGCGGGGCGCGACATGAAACTATCCGGTTTCACATCACTTATGCCGAGTTTCAATCCACGCGCCCGCGCGGGGCGCGACATGAAACTATCCGGTTTCACATCACTTATGCCGAGTTTCAATCCACGCGCCCGCGCGGGGCGCGACCTTTGCACAAGAGAAGTTCAACGCAGCATCGCGGTTTCAATCCACGCGCCCGCGCGGGGCGCGACGTGCAGTATTTTTCCAATGGAATTGAGGTGCTGGGTTTCAATCCACGCGCCCGCGCGGGGCGCGACTCGGCAGTCATGTGGGAAGAGAAAGGAGGGAGTGTTTCAATCCACGCGCCCGCGCGGGGCGCGACTCGGCAGTCATGTGGGAAGAGAAAGGAGGGAGTGTTTCAATCCACGCGCCCGCGCGGGGCGCGACGTTCGTCCTGGAAAATACGGGGCCGTTTGTGGTGTTTCAATCCACGCGCCCGCGCGGGGCGCGACAATTCCAATGCCGAAGACCCGCTCCGTTAAGATAGTTTCAATCCACGCGCCCGCGCGGGGCGCGACCGCGTTGAGGTTATTCGTAATCAGGATCGCCGGGGTTTCAATCCACGCGCCCGCGCGGGGCGCGACCGGCGCAAATGGGAAAGGGTATCCAAGCGAGAGCCGTTTCAATCCACGCGCCCGCGCGGGGCGCGACATACTGTGTATATTCGGCGCAAGCTCAGCCAATGTTTCAATCCACGCGCCCGCGCGGGGCGCGACTAGCCATGCTCACACCTAGCCGCATCTTCGCTCGTTTCAATCCACGCGCCCGCGCGGGGCGCGACAATGAACTTGAAAAATAGAGCAGAAGGCATGCTAGTTTCAATCCACGCGCCCGCGCGGGGCGCGACACTCCCACGGGTAGTCTCACCTTCAGCACGCGGGGTTTCAATCCACGCGCCCGCGCGGGGCGCGACAGCAAGGAATATTTGAGGCGATTCGCGGGGCATAGTTTCAATCCACGCGCCCGCGCGGGGCGCGACCAGTCGGAATTCTTTTTTGGTTCTGGGCATTATTGTTTCAATCCACGCGCCCGCGCGGGGCGCGACGAGCGAAACGCCCGCCGAGTGCCCGAAGTGTAAAGTTTCAATCCACGCGCCCGCGCGGGGCGCGACCCCAGTAGTTACCACGTTCCTATGCTCTCCGATTTGTTTCAATCCACGCGCCCGCGCGGGGCGCGACACGGGCTATCTGAGCCGAAACGAGGATTATTCTTGTTTCAATCCACGCGCCCGCGCGGGGCGCGACTGAATTCCATGGTGAGAGGTGTATCGGTACTTTCGTTTCAATCCACGCGCCCGCGCGGGGCGCGACGGCACAAATTAATCAGGGAGAATTTTATGTATAGTTTCAATCCACGCGCCCGCGCGGGGCGCGACGTTAGCAGCCCGGCTGATACCTAGCAGCCCGAGTTTCAATCCACGCGCCCGCGCGGGGCGCGACAGCATGGTACTGGTGGTACGGCTGAGTAGTGTCAGTTTCAATCCACGCGCCCGCGCGGGGCGCGACGCGACGAGATTGCAGAAGCGCTGGCCGGTTACGGCGTTTCAATCCACGCGCCCGCGCGGGGCGCGACTCCACCAGATCGGCGTGTTATAGAAATGTAGAAGAAGTTTCAATCCACGCGCCCGCGCGGGGCGCGACGGCGGCGGAACGGGCAATGTCACCGGCTCCGGCATGTTTCAATCCACGCGCCCGCGCGGGGCGCGACCAAGGCGTTCGGGCCGGAATACCGGATCTATCAGGTTTCAATCCACGCGCCCGCGCGGGGCGCGACTAAATCCGAAATCATCGCGCTTGAGTCCGAGATCGTTTCAATCCACGCGCCCGCGCGGGGCGCGACGATTTGGAAACGGGGCAGCGGCTTAGACCGCTCCCTGTTTCAATCCACGCGCCCGCGCGGGGCGCGACGGGCGCAAAGCGTGTGGGGCGATCTGGCCCCGTCTGTTTCAATCCACGCGCCCGCGCGGGGCGCGACGACAAACCACCATGCATGCTTGACTCGCATTTAGGTTTCAATCCACGCGCCCGCGCGGGGCGCGACGGCATGGAGCGGCCTTGCTTGCAACGATTCGGGGTTTCAATCCACGCGCCCGCGCGGGGCGCGACGCTGGACGCAAATAGATCGCGGATGCGCGATGAAGGTTTCAATCCACGCGCCCGCGCGGGGCGCGACATTAAGCGTGGATCGACCTACATCCTGCTCCAAGTTTCAATCCACGCGCCCGCGCGGGGCGCGACGGCTCGCTTGTAAGCTACACAAAACCAAGCCCGCGAAACCCGCTTTCCGCGAGTCCCGCTCTCTCAACATCGCACATTTTTGCCGGTCTCGTGCGGTTGGCTCAACTGCCCAATCCTGACAACTACTTACGCCATTCGCCATTGGTCCAGGGATTTTCTGTGAGCTTGGGGTCCGCGCGGGCCTGCAACCTTGGGCGTCACAGGATCAAGGGGCCGTCCGGCTGATAGGTCGGCTTCGCTCCGATGTGCTCGATCCGGCCTTTCCAGTTGTCGCCCAAGAAATAGAAGCGCAAGCTGTCGAGTTCTGTCGCAATTTCTGCCACCAAGTCCGCCCGGAGCTTCACCCACTGCGCCGGATCGATCCAGCACTCGAACACTGAGTTTTGCACTCGTTGGCCGTAATTCTCGCAGGCCCGTGCGACACGCCGCAATCGCCGCTTCCCCGCAGCCGTTTCTGTGTTGACGTCATACGCCACCACAACGAGCATCATCGCGTTCTATTTCCAAAAGAAGCAAGGATACCCGTCCAAATCGCCGCGCAGGTAACGGGACAGCAACATGGCCTGTATATGCGGCACGAGACCCATCGGCATGCGCTCTTCCAGGAAGGGATGAATGATCTCCTCCTGCTTCCGTTTCTGCCAGGCCACCAGAACTTGCTTGCGCGTCTCCTGGTCCATGGTCACCGCGCCGCTCTCCAATTTGCGGAACCCGCTCGCCGAAATCTGCTGGCGGTTGATCAGGGTCAAAGCTAAGCGGTCGGCCAGTACCGGCCGCAGTTCTTCCACCAAATCCAAAGCCAGCGAGGGCCGGCCCGGGCGCTCCCGGTGCAAATATCCGACTGCCGGGTCCAGCCCCACTGCTTCCAGTGCGCCGACTGTGTCATGCGTCAGCAACGTGTAAAGAAACGATAGCAGCGCGTTCATGTTGTCGAGCGGCGGACGCCTGCTCCGGCCTCGAAAGAAAAACTGCTCCTTGTCCCCCAGGATCAGATGATCGAAGACATCGAAGTAGGCACGAGCCGCATCTCCTTCGTGCCCGCGAATCTCGTCGACTGTGGCCGCTACGGCTACTTCATCCAGAATGCGTTTCAACCGGAGTGCCGCGCCGACCAGCGCCGCCACGCCATCCGATTCGCCGCGTTCCCGAGCCGCCCGCAACAGTACCGTCCGGCAATTCGCGACCTTGGCCAGCACGACGGCTCTTGCCACACTCGCCGCGCCGGCCTCCTCATCCGTCAGCCGGTACTGCTTTCGCCGAAGCAGCACGTTTCCCGATACCGGTCCCTGGACCTTCGCCAGAAACCGTCCGTGCTCGGTTAAAAACGACAGCGCTACGCCGCGTTCGGCGCACATCCCCATCACAAACGCGCTGGCGCTCACCTGCCCGAAACAGACAATGCCCGACAACGTATGGACCGGGACGCGCAGCAGCGTTTCCTTCTCCAGGCGAACGGCAACCGTTTCGCCGTCCTGAGCGAGCCACGCACCCTGGGTGGTCACAAACAGCGTGTTGAGTAGCGGCTTCATCCGGCTTTCTCCAGATTTGCCAGTCCGCGCCGAAGATACTCGGTCACAGGCTGCTTTCGAGAGAGCGCTTCCGGACGGCAAGGCTCATAGAGCGAGCAACTCCGGCACGCCTTTTTCAATTCGGGCGCTGGCGTCTTTTTTTGCCGGAAGAGCTCGTGCATGCGCCGGGCAAGCGCCTCCACGTTTGCGCGCAATTCCGGGTCGAAGCTTACAATTTGCCTGCGCCGCGCGCTGCCATCGTAAACCGCGCCTTCCGATATCGGGACGCCCAGCATCTCCTCAAAGCAAAGCGCTTGTGCGCAAAGCTGAACACGGTAGGCGATGCTGCCCGCCTTGTCGCGGCTGCGCTTGTATTCGATGGGGTAGGGACGCCATAAGCCCCGACGTCCCTCCAATTGGATTCCACCGCTTCCGTCGCGTACCGGCTCGAACTCCACGACGTCGGCCTGCCCGGAAATCCCGAGCCGCAGCGAATGAACCGGCAGCGTTCGCCGGATCAACATGCCCGGCCGGGATTCAATCTCGCCGGAATGAGCCTTCTCGTGCAGCTCCCTGCCTTCAGCGGTGAAGCGGTTATCGGCCCAAATATTTTCGATTTGAACGAGCGCCCACCGCCGCTCGCAAAACGCCATGTGCTGCAATCCGGAGAGCGGAAGCAGCTCGTCTTCCGTGTACACCGGCGCGCTCAGGCTAGTACAGCGAAAGGCGTCAGCGGTTCCACACCTTGGGGCAGAGATGCCGGATCGGGTTCGGAAACGATGTAGTCCTGGAACGAGCGCGGGCTGACGACGCCGTCTTTTAAACGAACCGAAACCGATTCGAAGAGCTTGTGCGCCGGAGCTTCGCCCAGTGCGGAACGGTGCTTGAATACATAAAGCCCCCTTGCCGCCATTAATCCCCGTGCCGCCGAGTGATCCAGGTCAAACATGTTTTCAAGAGCCTTCCAGAGCAGTTCCAAATCGTCTTCGGAAAAGCCGGTCTGCTTCGCAAATACGGGATTGATGAACCCATGCGCGCGATAGAGGCCATAGGCAACGGTGTGCTTTCGACCCATCTCCGTGGTGGCTGTGGTGCTGGCCTTTTTTTCTTCCTTCGTGTACGCGACACGGGTGATGCCGTGCTCGGTTGTAAAGATCCGATCTATCGATCGCGCGAAAGTCAACTGTACCGGTCCGCGCACTTGTCCACAATTAAAATCTGTCGTGCTCATCACGGCGCCAAAGGCCCGCACGTCAAAAAAGTTCTGGCACATCCATTCGCGCGCCTTCTCGATATCCTTGGCATTCGTTGACTTGGGCGCGATGCTTAAGTGCTCATAGGGCTGCTTCTGTTTACTCTCGAGCGAGTGGCCGGATTGCACGAAAATCTCATAGCCGGTCTGCCCCGATTTGGCGACGGCCACGTAATCGCGAATCTTGCGTTTCAGACAAACGTCTGAGACCAATCCCTGAAACGTCTCGGGATCGAAACGCGGGCTGTTATCCGCATCGGGATCTCCGTTCGGATTGCCGTCCTGGCAATCGAACAAGTAAACAAAGTCGTACCTGATTTCCACAGTGCTCACGATTTCTCCTAGTTAGTAAGTTCCAAATTCAAGCCGTTCTCTTGCTGTTTGCGCTGTTGCACTTGCGCCATGTGATGGGCCCGCTGGTGGTGGTATCCGAGCGCGAACCGCCCTTGTCCATCCAAATCGAGGGCTTGCGGAAAACGGTAGCCGCATGCCTGCTCGATGTCGCCGCACAGGCGGTCGATTTCCTTTTCGATGGCCACTCGCGCTCCCGCTTTGTCTCGCCGCAACTTCTGGAGATGCTTCTTACCCAAAGTCTCCATTTTGGGGAACGCCAGCGCCGGATACGTCGATGCGAGCGTGTAATAGCGGTCTACGACCGTTTGGCCGACTTCCCCTCCCTGCGCCTGATACTGCAGGCCTTCATAAACCGCCAGCAAGCGTCCGCACAAATAGGCCGGATGGCGCTGTGCCGGATCGAGACTTTCCGTCATCAAACCTCCTTCTAAATTCCTCATTCGAATCTGATCGTTCAGACATAACCGGATCAATCCCGCTCGAACGGGGTTGAGGCGCTCGCTGCCTTGCTCGACGCGCAGCCGCGCCAGCGCTGCCGCAAGCATTCGGCAGCCGAGGGGCTGGGCGTTGCCTTCAACCGCTCGGCGCACCAAAGCAACAACGCGATCCGCCGGGGGCTTTCCTTCACGGTCAATCGCCCGCAAGAGCTGCCAAAGCTTCGGCGGTTCGGACGATTGGCCTGTAAAGACATTGGCAACCCGCAAGCCGACAAACCAGTTCTTCAAATTGCTTTTGACTTCAGCCAGCGTCTCGGCCACCCAATAGCGAACCAGCATGCGCCCGCCGTTTCCCGCGACACCCGCCATGTAGAACATGTTGGGATCGGGATTGGCCAGCGGATCGAACCGCAAGAGCCGCTCTACCTGCGAGGGATCGGGTTGATCGATCTCCGCCATCGGGTTAAACTCAGTCCGTTCCTTGGTCCAGAAAATGAAACCCACGCCGGCGATATCTTTCCGGTGGCCCTTTTCAAACCTCAACAGATCGTTCAACGCCGCTACATAGGCTGTTGCACGGTCCGGCGACACCGGACTGTTTTCGTTCTGGTCCCACCTATAGGAGCGGAACGCTTCTTTATCGAAAGACATTAGCGACACACCTGCCGCTTGTCCGCCTAATCCCGCCAAGCCCTTAATCTTGTCGTGCGTTCTGGCAATCGGCCCGATGTTTCCGGAAATCAGGCACTCCGCTTCTTTGCCTTCCACTACACGGTTGGCGGCTTTGCTTCGGCAATACGTTCGCCAGTAACTTCTTACGGTTTCGCGCCTGATCACTGGTCCGTTGAGAGAAAGGGCAACCAGCGTGTCCGCCTTTGCATTCGAAAACGCGGCCCGCGCCGCTTCGAGTTGATCTGGCCGCGCATAAAACGCGGCACAAGCGTTTAGCGCTTCATCATCTGTCTCATTGGCCGCTTCCCGGATTAGCTGCGCAAACGCTTTACACAGCTCCTCATCCCGCGCCCTCTGATCCGGCTTCGACCAGGGTCCGGTGCCCAAGACGTACTTGATGTAATCTGCCGCCAGTAAAGGATGGATACCAGCGACTCGCGATACGGGCGACTTCGGAACGATCAGAGTCTCCCCAACCGAAATCGTCTTTTTGCCCCGCTGAACGGTTTTCGTATTCTCTGCCCGCCCTAAGAAGGTTCCTGTACCGTCCAGCTCGATGTAATACGGAACCGGTTTCTCTTCGAATACGTCTTCGCGGCCGGTCAGATACGTATCGGTGTACTCCGCTAGCGCTTGTACGAACACCGCAGCACCTCCTCCCGCTGCGCTCTATCGCGCAATACGACGTCCGGTCTCGTGTCCATCTCGCCGTTTTCCAAGCGCGCGGAAAAGAAAACGGGACTATTCCCTTGAGGCCGGAATACAACGTCATACAACATGCGGCCGAGCTCTTGGGTTACAGGCTGGGCCTTCTCCTCTCCCGTCGCCGGCTCGAAGCGCGCCGCGAATTCGCGGCATCCTAGGGACGGCTGCTGATGGCACTGACCCTTTTCCACGCGCCGCATCAACATCGCGGCGTATTTTTGCGGTGTATTCTCTCCGTTCCGGTCGTAAACCAGCGGATACGCCTCGATCACGTAGGCCACATCCCGCAGCAGCAGAGTGCTTCTCGGTGTTCCGTCGGTATCCGCTCCGGCTCCGGCAATCAACGGTGTAAACTGCGACGGATCTGCCATCCATTTCTTCACCGAACCGGGAGCCAGCTTGCTCTGCACCTCGTTGCGCCTCACTGAGCCGTATTTAATCGGGTTCAGCAGCTTGATCCTGGTCACGACCCAGCGCATTTCCGGCTTCCAACAAATCGCATCTAGTATGTTTCGGGCAGCAGACGGTGTCGGCAGCGGATAAGACGCCCGCTCCACCTTGGCCTCCGGTCTCGTAAAGCAGGCAAATTCGCCCGATATCTTGATCTGAACTGCGTCCATCGATCTTCTACGCGAAGTAGTCCTCCATTTCCAACGAAATTTTCAATCCTTTTTGCAAATCGTATGCCGAATTCACCGCGATCCAGATGCGTTCTTCGCTATCCACTGCTGTCAACACCTGTTTGCGCGCCGTTTGGAATTCCCACGGCTGCAAACCCACCACGAAGCGTTGCAATTTTCTTCGCAGATCCGCATAAAGCTGGCGGGTGCGTAAAAGTTCCTCAACCAGCGGTTTGCCATCCCCGTAAGGTACAAACACATCCTGTGTTCGACTGCTGATCATTTCAAATTCCTCGGCGAGCTTGGGAAACTGAGCCAGCTTGCGCATGTCGAGAAACGCCGTACCCAAATCCGCCTCACTGTAATAGCGTTCAAAAAATGCCGCCATAGAATCCAGATCGTCTGTCTGGATGTCTTTTGTCTTAGCCAGGCTTTCCGTTACTCCGGCCGCATGCTCATAGTCGTTGGGCGGCATCTTATGGTCCTCCGGTTTGAACACGATCAACCGGCCGCCGGGAGCGCCTAACGCCGCGGTCAATTTCCCTTCGCGATCCGCGCGGCCAGCCACTTGCACGATTGAATCGAGCGGTCCCAAGGCGCGAAACGTGACCGGAAAATCGAGATCGACGCCGGCTTCGATGAGCTGCGTGGAGACCACCAGGCAGGGCAAGTTGTTTTGAAGCCGCGCGCGAATCTCCGCAATTTTTTGCAGCCGGTGGGCCGGACACATGCGGGTCGAAAGATGAAATAACCCGGCGCGGTGCGCGGCCGCACTCCCAAGTTCATCGAAGAGCTTCGCCGCATGATCGCGCACATTCACGACGCAAAGCGCCTGGCGCTCGCGATTCATCCAGCCGGCCACTTCCGGCCAATCCACCGTTTCATGAATACGCCAATCGATGGTTACTCTGCGCAACCGCTTGTGCAAATCTTCCGGCGACCGCACGATTTCCCGAACTCTTCCCGGTTCCCAGCGCTTGTCGCGGGATTGTCCAGGGGTCTGTTTCTCAAAGGCCGGCTTGGTGGCCGTCGCCAGTACGAACGCACATCCCCAATCTCTTGTCAGCTCATCCATGATTTCCAGCAGCGGCGCGAGAAGCCGGCGCGGCAGCACCTGTACTTCGTCCAGAATGACGATGGATCGCGCAATGTTGTGTACGCGGCGCAAATCCGACGGGCGATTCGAAAACAGGCTTTCGAAAAAGCGCACGCTGGTGGTGACAATCAACGGTGCATCCCAGTTTTCCGTTTCGGGGCGCTGGCCCGAAGCTTGATCATCGTCCTCCGATTCCTGTTCAACCCCAAAATGGTGTTTGTCTTTTTGAGCAAGTCGCAGTGGCGACCCGGAATGATGCTCCAAGATCGCATCAGTTCCGAAGATTCTTCCATATACCTCGGCGTTCTGCTCAATGATGGATAAATACGGAATGACGATAATGATCCTTCGGTACTTGTCTGGACGCACCGCCGCGCGCTTCAGAGCGAACGCCATGCCGGCAAGCGTCTTGCCGCCGCCGGTGGGCACGGAAAGAGAAAGCAACGGCTCCGGCCATTCCGCGGCGGCAAGGCAATCGTTCAGAACCTCGCGCCGGATCGCTTGAACTTCTTCCGTTCCACTCCGCAGTCCCGCTATATGTTGAAGCAAGCGTTCCAGTCTCGTGTTTGCTTCGAGCGGAGCTTGGATGACCGGTCGCCTTGCCGTGTCCAGCCGGTCGGCATCCACAAGACAACTGAACAGCATCCGCGTGAACAGATCGAACCGCGAGCTTACGTCCTCCAGCTTCGGCACCTCGCCATCGAGCAATGTGCCGATGGCGGGCAGGTCCCGTCTGGCGCGCTCCAGGAGTTCTACCGCCTCTTTACGTCGCTCTCTTACCTGATCGCGGAATCTGGAATGATCGGGAATGCCGGCGTGGTGGCCGGCAATGGCCATCGCGACGTGCGCCGCCCGCAGGGCGGGGCGTTCGGCCGATCCGGAAAACGCCATAGCCGCGCCATGAATCGCGTGCGGGCATTTTCCCTTCCCGGTGCGGATGCGCTGTTGAAAACAGTCTGTGTATTTCCCGTAATCGTGGAGCAGTCCTGCCCATTCGGCCAAGTCCTGAAACTGTTTGCCGGATGGAGCGGCAAAAGAGGCCAGCTTCCGCGCCAGGCTGCCGACCTTGGTCAGGTGCTCTGCGAGGGGCTGCCAGTTCGCGCCCGGCGCTTCCGGCGGCAGCCCGGACCGATCCGAATGCGCCCAAAATGTCACCGAGAATCAAGTGTATCCTGAAATTCGGAAATCAGAGCCTCAGAAAAATCTGAGGGTAATTAGAGGGCACATATTCGTGTTAGACTACTACTGATATGGCAATCCCGAATGTAAGGCGTTTTCGGCCGTTTTGCCCGACTTGCAACGAGAATTTCACGTTGATGGCGGTTCTGCCGAAGGACACCGACGTGGAGAAGTACCTGGCGGATGCCGTGGCGCGCCACGATCATAAAGCCTACCAGGAATCGAAACAACAGCATTTCAAAGTCCGCGTCGGCCAGCAAAAACAGAAGAAAGCGAAGTAGCGTTTTTCTCCGCAGTTCCGAAGCCCGCAAGCCCTTATTACGAGGTCTTGCGGGCTTCTACCGTTCTGAGGGCTTTCGAAGCCGCGAGCGCGACATCCGGATCGATATCCTTTTCGAGGCTGCTCAGCACCGGAACGACATCTTCGCTCTTGCTTGCCGCGAAGATCTGGCACAAAGCGATCTTTTGATCTTTGGTGGCCTGCGGAGCCAATGGGAATAGAGCCCTTCGCACGTCGTCGCGCCGCACAAGTTCCTTCAGATATGCGAAGGCCACGTAGGCGCGGCTTCTGTTGTCCAAGTTTTCCACCAGGTACGCAAGCGGGCTGAAATCGCCGGTGTCCACTTTGCCTTCATTCACGAGCGCGAAGGCGGCGGCGAGGTGAACCCGCCAGTCGGCGTTCTGTTCGTTGTACGCCTGTTCGATGGGCGGATAATCTTGTGGTTCGCGTATACGCCCCAAACCTTCGAGGGCAGCGGCCCGTACTTCCGGATCGCGATCATTGACCGATTGCTGAAAAATCGAGCGATCTTCCGGAATGCCCAGCATGGCCAGAGCTTCCAGCGCCGAGCGGCGAATCTTCCCATTGCGCGCGGCCGAAAGAGCCGATCGCACCTGCGGCGCGCAATCGAGGCACTTCAGATCGCCGATCGTTTCGAGCGCGGTCATCTGAATCCGGTCGTCCAGGTCCAGGGCTAAGAACCTTACGCCCGAGCACGCCTGCGGATCATCGATTTTTTGAAGTGCGACCAGGGCTTCGAAAATCACTTCATTGTCTTTTGAGCGCAGCGCATCGAGCAGCGCGGGAACGCCGGCATTGGCGCGCAGGATTCCTGCCGCGCGCGCGGCGTTGGCGCGGGCATCCATGCTGGCGCTTCCACGGATCACATATGCGAGCGCATCCGCCACTTCCGGCCGAACTTGTTTGCTTGCATCGATGACCTGATCGTTGCGCGAGGCAAAAAACGATTTCACCTGCCGTACACCGCGCGTCACGGAGCCGGTCAGCCCGCCTTTCACGACATATCCAGGCAGATAGTAGTTCACCAGTCCGTCGGTGGCGCGGATCTGGACTTCGGGGTCGTTGTCGTGCTCGGCGCGCGCGAGCGGTTCCAGGCTCCGGTCGGTATCGAGTTTGACAATCGCCTTCACCGCTTCGAGCCGGATATCGCGATTGGGATCGTTTAAATACTGGGCAAGAGCGGGGATGACCGACGAGTCTCGTTTCCCCAGCTCGCGAATTCTTGTGATGCGCTGGTTGATGCTGTACTTATCCTCGCTTTGAGCAAATACGAGGAACGAGAGACAACATCCAGCCGCCAGCAGCCGGACAACACGCAAGTTCATATTTGAAAGGTAGCGGGCTTAGCGGACGACTTCAACTTCTGTTTTGTGGGGAATCAGGCCGGCTTCGTAGCCCAGGTCGAGCAATTTCTGCGCAGCCTGCGGGACAATGTCTCCGCCATCCACCGTATAGTGGTTGACGTACATCCCGACAAACTGTTCCGCCAAGGCGGTATCGAGATCGCGAGCAAACTGCATTGCGTAATTGAGCGCCTCTTCGCGGTGGTCGAGCGAGTACTGAATGCTTTCGCGCATCAGCTTGGAGCATTCTGCCTTTACTTCCGGCGATAGGTTGCGCCGTAGCGCGTTAGCTCCCAGCGGGAGCGGAAGGTTGTACTTGGATTTGAACCATTTGCCGAGATCGATTACATTCTGTAAGCCGCCATGGCCGTAGGTGAGCTGGCCTTCATGGATCACCAGACCGCCGTCTACTTCGTGGTCCTTCACAGAATCGAGAATTTTGTCGAAAGGAACTACAACGTGCTCGAAATTGGGTTCAAAGAGCTTCAAGGTGAGGAACGCGGTGGTCATGGTTCCGGGAACCGCGATCCGCTTGCCCTTCAGATCCTCGGGCCTCATGTGCCGCGTGCTGACCACCATGGGACCATAACCGTCCCCGATGCTCGAGCCGCTCGCCATGAGTACGTACTTGTCAGCTACATATGGATAGGCGTGATAGGAGATGGCGGTCAACTCATACAGGCCCTCGGTGGCTTTCCGGTTGAGCGATTCAATATCCTCCAGCACGTGGCGAAAGGTCACGAGCTTGGAGCGAACCTTCTTTGTCGCCAAGCCGTAAAACATGAAGGCATCGTCCGAGTCCGGGCTGTGGGCACAGACGATCTCCGACACCGGGGGAAGACTCATAACAGGGTTCAGGTAAAAGCGGGCAAACTTAGTGTAACAGAGGGTCCCGTCCCTTACGGTCGGGGTTCTGTAGAGTTGCGGAGGGCGAGTAATTCGGGATTCAGGCGATCGAGTTCTTGCTCGAAGGAGGTGAGGAGCCGGCGGCATTCGGCGGGTTTGCGTTCTTTGGCCGCCGTTTCGAGCGATTGCGCATACCAGCGGGCGCGGGTGGCATGCAGGCTGCCCAAAGATCCTTTAATCGTGTGGGCGACTTTCTGGAGCCGGTCGTATTCTCCAGCCGCCAACGCGCTTTCCATGTCCGGGATCTGGCGCTCGCGTTCGGCGAAGAAAAGATCGATAATCTCGACCAGAAGGTCGCGATCGTAAGCGACCTGATCGAGAAAACCCTCCGGTTCCAGCACGGGCAGATCCGGACATTCAATTGTGCCGGTTTGGGCATTGCCGCCGACGGCGCGCAATAGGTTGCCGATCGTGGAAGTCAAAGTTGCCGGCTCAAAGGGCTCAGGCAATGACAAAACAGGCGTCTGCATGGAAGCACGCTGCGAACGTTCCAGAGCGCGCAGCTTCGAAGTGAACTCTCCCATTTCCTGGGCGTGGAGGGCACGGCCCAGCACTACCGCATCAAATTTTTGGATGTCGAGAGCTTCCGAAGCCTCCTGAAAATTGGTGGCCGGCAGGACGGTATGACTGGCGTTCACCAGAGCCGAGGAGATTCGCTCCGCTTCCCGCGGATCACCTTCTACGAGGAGCAGACGTAAGGCGCCTGAGGACATTGCCTAATTCAAACCTCTCGCGAAACGAATCGAATTCATTAACGCCTTTAAATCTCCGAGCAACTTTGGTGCCGAACATCCCACTTTGTTGCTGTATGTTGTATACTGCTTCTTTAGTGGGGGTGTGTCTTCCCTAGTCTCACCACTCGCACAGCCATTTTATATCCAAGCCGGACGCCAAAGCGACTGTTATCCGGCTTGCACAAATTGTCAGCGGGGCTGTTCAATCTGGCCTTTCCAGACGAATGCCGCCTCTGCGAACAGCCGCTTCAGAACTTATCCCGAATTCCGGTCTGTCCGTCCTGCCTGAGGCTTCCCAAGCCTATCGAAGCAGAATTCTTCTGTCGAGCTTGCCAAACGCCGTTTGTGGATTCTTATCCGCTGGACGAACATGACCTTTGTACGGTCTGCCGGGAGAGTCTGGTGAACTTCGATACGGTTTACTCTTTCGGCAGTTATGAAGGCCCCCTCCGGAAGCTGATTCACGTTTTCAAATACGGTAAAGTAGAAACCCTGGCTCGCCCACTGAGCCGGTTTCTATTGAGAGCGCTCCCACTCGAGTCTCGTTACGATCTCGTGATTGCTATGCCGATGCACTGGCGCAAGCGATGGCAGCGGGGATTCAACCAGGCGGAACTGCTGGCGATCCCGGTCGCGCAGCGCTTGCATTTGAAGCTTTCCACGAATCTCCGCCGAACCAAGTTTACAAAAGCGCAGGCCGGCTTATCGGAGACCCAGCGCCGTGAAAATTTGAAGAATTCGTTCAGCGTGAAAAGACCTGACCAGGTCGCTGGCCGCCGGGTATTGGTGATTGACGACGTATTCACTACCGGCGCGACGCTGCGAGCGGCCGCCCAAGCGTTGAAAGCTGCAGGGGCGGCACATGTCTCGGCCCTAACCCTGGCGCGAGTCGATCGCAGGAGCGCTGATCCGGTTTCGGTTTCCTCCCGGCTGAGGCGCCGTGAAGCTGCGCCTGCCGGTATCGGAGTCGAGTAGCGAAGAAAGCGAATGAATCTGCCTCGTAGGCAGGTCATTTACAAACAAGTGGGAGCGTGTCTGATGCCAAGTGTGGATCGACTTCATAGGCCCGTGCTGGTGCTCAACGCCAGCTATGAGCCAATCAATATCTGTGCGGCCCGGAGGGCGCTGGTGCTGATACTGAAGGGCGTCGCTTCGGCCGAGGAATTGGCCCCGGCGCAGATCCATTCCGCCAAGCGGACGCTGGACGTACCGTCGGTGATCCGACTACTGGAATACCGGCGCATCCCGCACCAGACGCGCGCTCTTTCGCGCAAGAACATCCTGATGCGCGACCGCTACACGTGCCAGTATTGCCACCGCACGTTGCCCTCGGGCGAAATGACGCTGGACCATGTGATTCCACGCTCGCGCGCAGGCGAGACGACGTGGGAAAACCTGGTCGCGTGCTGTCATCCCTGCAATAATCGCAAGGGCAACCGGACTCCGGATGAAGCGGGAATGAAGCTGTTGCGGCCACCGCGTCCGTTCACATTGCACACCAGCCGGCATCTTATGCGGCTGCTGGGGCGCAGCGACGATCAGTGGCGGAAGTATTTGTTTTATATAGATTGATAGCGACGCGCATGGCGTGCGTTATCTTAAATCTTTCGCATGCCCGACGCGGATATCGCTGTCCCCACGCCTATTCATTCGGTCACCCCGCCCAGAAAAGTAGCAAAACCCAAAAATGCCGGCGAGCGGCGGGCCCGGTTGCAGCGGATTCTCGAAGAACTCGATAAACTTTTTCCGCAAGCGACGTGCGCCTTGCATCACCGGAACGCCTGGGAGTTGCTGGTTGCAACCATTCTCTCAGCGCAGTGCACGGACGAGCGCGTGAATAAGGTTACGCCCGAACTCTTTAAGAAATATCCAACCATGCAAGATTTCGCCAATGCTCCGCAACAGGAGCTGGCGAACGATATTCGATCCACCGGCTTTTTCAACAACAAGGCGCGCTCTTTGATCGGCGCGGCTAAAAAGCTCTTAAGCGACTACGGCGGCAACGTTCCGCGCACGATGAACGAACTGCTTTCGGTTCCCGGAGCGGCGCGAAAAACCGCCAATGTCGTATTGGGAACTGCATATAACATTCCCTCCGGGGTTGTGGTCGACACACACGTCCAACGGATCACGCTTCGTCTCGACCTGACCAAGAATACCGACCCGGTTAAGATCGAACAAGACCTGATGAAAATTCTTCCACAGGACCGCTGGATTCTTTTTTCGCACCAGGTGATCCACTTCGGACGGCAGATCTGCATTGCCAGAAAGCCACGCTGCGCATCTTGTCCGCTCGATCCTCTCTGCTACGCCAAAGACAAATCGCTGGCGTGACGGTTACCTCCTGAATCACGCCTAGGCCCGTAAGCTAAACTGAGGGGCAGAGATACGATTTTCTTCATTTGCCAAGGTTGTCTTGATCCGCCGCACGCTCCTCGTTGCTCTCTGCCTATCCGTCCCGCTCAGCATCCTAAGCGCGCACGGCCTGCGCGCGCGCCTGGACACTGCTGCCGTTTTTCAGAAGGAATCCGGCGAGAACCAATTCAGCCTGAGCCTGACACTTTTTTCCACGCTCGCCGCCATTAATGCCGCGGGGTATGACGCTGGGATGGATTCGCCGCTAAACGCCCAGTACCAGCTCCGCACACAAATTCGGGACATCCTGGCGAAACGAAACATTCCGTGCCTCCAAGAGCTAAAGGATTTTTATCGCGAGCACCGCAAGGGAACGGAGAGCGCCGATTTCGCCCAATATGTTTCGTTTGCGCTGGTGGCGGGCGATGCTCCTAAATTCGAACTTCCGGCCCAGGTGCCGCCGGACGTCGAATCGCTCCGTGGATTCAGCGATCTACTGGCCCGTTTTTATAAGCAAGCCGACCTTGAAACTCTCTGGAACCGCTCGCAGAACGCATACATGGCAGCGATCGCCCGCTATCAGGATCCGGTGATCGAAGCCCTCTTCGAGGCGAACGGCTATCTCCGGAATCCATCCGGTTTTCTCGGACGCCGTTTTCAGATTTACCTCGATCTGCTGGGTGCTCCGGACCAGGTGCAGGTTCGAAGCTATCGCAGCGATTATTTCGTCGTAGTGACCCCCGCGAGTACTCCCGCAGTGGACGAAATCCGCGATGCCTATCTGGCCTATATTCTGGACCCGCTATCGTTCAAATACGGCAGCGCAATTAAGGAGAAGCAATCTCTGCAGAAATTCGCGCAGGACGCGCCGACGCTCGATGTGGCGTACAAAGACGATTTTGCGCTGCTGGTGACCAAATGCTTGATTAAAGCGATTGACAGCCGCTTAATGCACGGCGGCGAAGAGGCGCGCGCCGCGTTCGTCAATCAGGCCATGCGCGAGGGCTACATTCTTACTGCCGCTTTTGCCGAACTGCTCCCGAAATATGAAAAGCAGCAGGACGCATTTCGTCTGTATTATCCGGATCTTATTTCCGCAGTCGATGTGAAGAAAGAACAGAAGCGGCTCAAAGGCATCGAATTCGCACAATCGGCCGCGCCGCGCGTGATTGCGCCACCGGCGAAATTGGAATTGCCTCCCGCAGAACAGTCGCTCGAATCGGCGGAAGGACTCTACGAGCAAGGCGATTATGAAAACGCCAAGAAGCTCTTTAAGAAGGTGTTCGAGCAGACCCCGGACAAATCGATGCAGGGCCGCGCCTATTACGGCCTGGCCCGTATCGCCGTTCACGAAAATCAAAAGGACGAAGCCGTCGAGCTGTTCCAGCGGACCGCCGACGATAACCCTAATCCCGCGATCACCGCGTGGGCCCACGTCTATTTAGGCCGGCTGGCCATGGCCGCCGGAAAACCAGACAATGCAACTACTCAGTTCAAACTCGCTCTCTCGATCGATGGCGCTTCCGCCATGGCTCGGGAAGCGGCTGAGAACGGATTGAAAAGCACATCATCTACAGGAGATAGACAGCAATGAGATTCCGATTCGCGGCATGCGCCGCCACCTCATTCCTCTTGGTAATGCCCCTCTTGGCTCAGCAACAACCGGCTCAGCAACAGCCGGGTCAACAGCCAGCGGCCAACCAGCCGCGGCCGAAATCGCAGAAGGAGGTGGATGCTCTCAAAAAGGTTCAAGCCGATCAACAGGCACAGAACTGGGGACAGGAGATTCAAGATATCAATGCGGTGCTTGAAAATTTCGCCGACACTGAATTCAAGACTCAGCTCTTGAACATGGCGATGGACGCCGCCCAGCGCGAAAACGATTATCCGCAAACCGTGGTTTGGGGCGAGCGTGTCATTCAGAATGATCCGAGCGATATTACCGCTCGTGTGATGCTGGCGGAAACCATCGCCGCACATACAAGGGAAAACGACCTGGATAAGGATAAGAGCATCCAAAAAATCCAGACTTACGCAAACAAGGCGCTCGATCTTCTTAAGAATGCTTCGACGCCTCCCATTGGCATCAGCGAGGCGCAGTGGCCGGAATATAAAAAGCAACTGACCTCGCAGGCGTACGACGCATTGGGTCAGGCGGCCGATCTACAAAAGAAATTTCCGGACTCGATCAACAACTTCAAATCCGCGATCGAGGCCCAACCCACGAATTCGGTTGCTATTGCACGCCTGGCAAAAACCTATGTGGATGCCAAGCAATATGACGATGCGATCAGCACTGCCGATAAGGTACTTGCCATGAACGACGCCCCTGCGGTGGTGAAGCAGTTCGCGCAGCAACAGAAAGCGCTTGCGACCAAGTTGAAGGGGGCGGGGACGGGCGGCGCAGCTCCCAAATAAACGGGCCCAGATCCCATGCGGCCGCCGCTCAAAGGACTCGAGGAAAGGATCGGATACCAGTTTCGCGACGAGTCCTTATTGGTTCGCGCCCTGACCCATCGCTCGTGGTCCTCCGAGCAGGGGTCGGCCGCCGGCGATCGAGCCGATAACGAACAACTCGAATTCCTGGGCGATTCGATCTTAGGGTTTCTCATTAGCGAGTCGCTGGTGATCCAGCATCCGTCCGCGAATGAAGGGCAGTTATCGCAATGGAAAGCCCACCTCGTCAGCGCGCAGCATCTGCATCGCTGCGCGATTGTGCTCAGGCTGGGCGACTACCTGCTCCTCGGCAAAGGCGAAGAACAGAACGGCGGCCGCGAGCGAAGAACAACGCTCGCGGACGCAGTGGAGGCACTTATCGCCGCTCTCCATTTGGATGGCGGCGTCGAAGTCGCCCGCGCGTTTGTGAATGCCCACGTCCTGAGCCGCCTGGAAAATGCGAACAACATCAAAGCCGTCGAGCTCCTGAATCACAAGAGCGTGCTTCAGGAGAGAACGCAGGCGCTCGGGCTCCCTGTCCCCCACTATGCGCTGGTGGGGGCCACCGGTCCGGAACATGCGAAGGTTTTTACGATGGAGGTCAGGGTCGGCGAGAGATGGGTAAGCCGCGCGAGCGGACCCTCCAAGAAAGCCGCCAGCCAGCTTGCTGCCGAACGGCTTATCGAAGAACTGGATACTGCACCGTGAGGTGCACGGAGTTTTAGGAATAACTTTGCGAATAATTCTGCTACTTATGTTCGTATCCGGGACAGCATGTCTTCAGGCACAGCAGTCACCCCCGCAGCCTGGCGTTCCGGCCGCGGCTAACAACAAACCCGATAACAACCAGAACTCGACCGAACTGGACGCTAACGGGCGGCCGATTCCTCGTTCCAAGCAGCAGCCGAAACGTATTCTCGGAATCATGCCCAATTACCGCGCGGTGAGCGCCGGCGCCATTGCCCCTTTGCCAACCACGCGGGAAGCATTCAAGATAGCCACGAAGAACAGCTTCGATTACTCGGCCTTCGTTTTCACCGGGATGACTTCCCTAATAGCGGAGGCAGGAGATAAGCATCCGCAGCTCGGGCACGGAGTACCCGGATTTTGGGGGTATTACTGGCGCGGATTTCTCGACAAGACAGACGGCAACTACCTGGTCATCTTCGCGCTGCCCACACTCTTTCACCAGGACGAGCGCTACTACGCGCTGGGGCATGGCAGTATCTGGAAGCGGGCACTCTATTCATCGACTCGTATTCTGATTACGCCCGATAAGCATGGCCAGAACAGCTTTAACGCTTCAGAGATCCTAGGGCGTGGCATGGCGCAGGGGATCTCTACGACGTACTATCCAAGCGCGGACCGCACCGCCAGCGGGATATTGGAGAAATATGGTTATTCGCTGATGCGGGACTCGCTGACCAATGTGTTTCGCGAGTTCTGGCCCGACATTGCCACGCACGTACTGCATCGACATCCGTAGGTGTTTGGGACCCCTTGCTGACGCGCGGGGTTCTGCAGTTGCTTGCTGACGCACGGGGTCTGCGGGTACCTGTGAAGCTGCGCCGCGTGAAATCTTAGTTCGCCATGATCTTGACAGACCTGCGGGTAATTTGAAAGAATTATCCGCATTCTTGGCGTCGGGGTTTGCGCCCGGAAGGGGGATCATGGAAAAGGTATTTCGCCGTTTTGCGGCAGCGTTGTTCGTGTTATCTCTCACGCCTGCGACGGCCTTCTCGCAAGCGGTTTATGGCGGAATCGCCGGGACGGTGACTGACTCCAGCGGAGCGGCGGTCACGAAAGCAAAGGTGACCATTACCGACACCGGCAAAGGCGTTTCCTACAACACCACAACGAACGACTCGGGAAACTACACGCAGACGCACTTGATTGTGGGCGTCTATGAAGTTCGTGTCGAGGCACCGGGCTTCGAGGCATACGTGCAGCGGAACGTGAACGTCGAAGTGGACACGGTGACGCAGGTGAATGCTTCTCTGAGCCTGGGGACGGTGGGCGAAGTGATTAACGTGACGGGCGAGGCGCCGCTATTGAAGACCGAGCGCTCCGATGTCTCCGATATCATCAACCAGAAAACCGTCGCGGAACTTCCGGTATTTTCACGCGACATGAGCCGCCTTTATTTTTTGGTTCCGGGTGTTCAGGCGACGGGCACCACCGCGGCCAGCGAGCAGCCACAAGACATCTACCGGCCCACCATCGGCGGCCAATATTGGGGCGGTATTTCATTCCAGTTGGACGGCACGGACAACCGCGATTCCGTGCTGGGGGAGCCGGTGATCACGCCCAATCTGGACGCTGTTTCCGAGCTGAAGGTTACCACGACGGCTTATGACGCGGAGTTTGGCCAGGCGAGCCAGGCAGTGATTTCCGCACAAACGAAATCGGGCACCAACACTCCGCATGGAAGCGCGTTTTGGTACCGGCGCGACAATGACACGGCGGCGCGCGATCCGTTTGCGCAATCGCAGCCTATTCCGGGCACGAACGGCCGCTACATCCCACCCACGCTGTGGAACCAGTTTGGCGGTTCGCTGGGTGGTCCGATACAGAAGGACAAGACGTTTATTTTTGGCGATTATCAGGGCAGCCGGCAGAATAACGGCGGCTCACTGCTGACGAGAGTCCCTACGGCGGCGGAGCGCGCAGGCGACTTGAGCGATCTGGGGGTGAGCATATTTAATCCGTGCTTGGGCGCCAACTGCAATGTTTCGCCTGGCAGCCGCCAGCAGTTCACGGGAGCGGTGATTCCAACTACGCTGCTATCGCCGCAAGCTTTGAACATATTGAATTTGATTCCGCTGCCCAATATTGCGGGCGCAACCGGCGCGGCGCCCAACTACGACGCCTCGGGCAACAGCCTTTTGCATAGCGATGCGTTCGATGTGCGCGTGGACCGGTATCAGAACGAAAAATTGCACATGTTCGGGCGCTACAGCTTTATGCAGGTGAGCCAAACCGCACCCGGCGCATTTGGATTGGAAGCCGGCGGGCCCGCGTTCCAGACTGCAACGTTTGCGGGGGCCTCCTCCGTGCGCAATCAGAGCCTGGCCTACGGCGCCGATTACATTTTCCGGCCGGACTGGCTGGCCGATTTTCGCTTCGGTTTTTTCCGTTATCGCGTTTTTGTCAATCCGAACGGGCTGGGCACGTCGCCGGCGAAAGATGCCGGAATACCGGGATTGAATGTCGACAACTTCTATACGTCCGGAATGCCGGCGTTCACGTTGAACGGCACGGGCGGATTCACGTTCGGCTACTCACTCGGCGTTAACTCCTGCAATTGCCCTCTGAACGAGCAGGAGAACGAATTTCAATGGGTGGGCAACGTGACCCACACATTTGGCGATCATTCGCTGAAATTCGGCGGCGATGTCCGCTACGCGCTGAATTTGCGTGTGCCAAGCGACTCGCATCGAGCGGGAGAATTGACGTTCGATCCCACTACAACGGAAGGGCCGAACGGAGGAGGACTCTCGCTGGCTTCGCTCCTGGTTGGACAGGTGAAATCTTTTACGCGTTACGTCAGCAGTTCGACCGATGCGGCCGAGCGCCAGCACCGCCTGTTCTCCTATATTCAGGACACTTGGCGCATCACGCCGAAGCTGACGTTGAACTACGGGTTACGTTGGGAAATCTATTTTCCGCAATACGTCAACGGCAAGGATCAGGGCGGGTTCCAAGACCTGGCAACCGGAGAAGTGCTGATTGCGGGCGAAAACGGAATCGGATTGAACGGCAACGTGAATACGGCGTTGACTCACTTCGCTCCGCGATTGGGGATTGCGTACCAAGTGACTCCTTCGACAGTCATTCGCACCGGCTATGGACGTTCTTATGATGTTGGTGTTTTCGGTGTTTCGTTCGGCCATAACGTCACACAGAATCTGCCGGTGCTGGCAAACCAGTCGCTCAATCCGGCGAATCCGTGGCTGAGCGTATTTACTCTTTCGCAAGGACCGGTGTCACTTGACCCGACAACTATTTTGGCTTCACGACCCAAAGGAGCGACCGGAAACCCAATACTGCCGAACGGAATTTCTCCCAATGTGCTTCCGCTCACGACGAGCAACACCATGCGGTTGCCGGTGGTGGACGCCTGGAATCTCACAGTGGAGCACCAGCTTTCGTCGAGCCTGGTATTTTCCGTCGCGTATGTGGGCAACAAGGGAACGCATGTGACGCCCGGGGGGACGAACTACAACATCAACCAGCCGAGTATTGTCGGATTTGGCACCCTGAGTACAAACCAGCGGAGGCTCTTCTATCAGAAGTTCGGCTGGACGCAAAGCATCAAATACTTCAGCGATGACGGCAGCGTGAAGTTCAACTCGCTACAGGCCCGAGCCGACAAACGATTCACGAATGGCCTAAGTTTTCAGGGCAATTTCACCTGGGCCAGCGCCTTCGATTTCGCCAATGATTATTTCTTCTGGAATCACGACATCGATTACGGACGCGAGAACGGGGTTCGCCGGTTTGTCTTCAACCTGAATCACGTTTACGAGTTGCCGTTTGGCAAAGACCATAGAATTCTGGGGAATGCCTCGCGCGCGGTGAACCTGCTGGTCGGTGGATGGCAAGTGGCGGGCATCTGGACGTGGCAGTCCGGTATACCGTTTACGCCGACATATGTGGATTGCGGGAAGGACGAAGACACGGGTCCGTGCCGTCCGAATCTGGTGGGCAATGCGTCAGTGGCCAATCCAGGACCGGGCGGATGGTTTGCGACGGCGACAGCAGGGACAAGCGGGACGGGGTGTCTCTCAACCACCACGGCGACTCCTGAGTTGAATGCGAACGGCTGCACGCGCGGACCCTGGAGCCGCCCAGCGGCGGGCAGCTTCGGCAACGTGGCGCGTAACTCGTTATTTGGCCCGCATCTGTTCAACGCAGATGCGTCCTTGTCGAAACGCTTTGTTATCACAGAAAAGCTGGACGCGCAGTTCCGCGCAGAATTGTTCAATGCTTTCAATCACGTGAATCTAGGGCAGCCGACGGGGGCCGCGTTGTCCGTGGACTCTCCTACAGCCGGGCAAATCTTTGCGCTGGCAACCTTATCGCAGATGCGGCACTGGCAGTTCGGATTGCGGCTCAGCTTTTGAGCAGGACGCCAGGTTAACTTAATTTTCAACGCGGCGATTTCTTCCGTACGGGCCGGGCGTTTTTCTGGACGCGAAGCTTCCACGCGGTATGCAGGGCGCCAAGGAGCACATCCTCGGTAGCCGCGGCGAGCCGGATGTGTGTCGCGCCCTTTCTGCCCCATCCGCCGGCAACAGGCAGGAAAATATGGGGCGCCTCGTCGACAAAGGCGGTCTGCTGCTCCGGTGTGAGCATCAGGTTTCCGTAACCTTGCTTCTCCGCAGCGAGCGTCGCGAAGATCTTGCCTCCCACACGAAAGTCGCGGGCGCCCATGTGCGAGCCCTCCTCGGCGCCCGGCAGGCTCAATGCGATCCGGCGAAAATCTGCTGCGGTCATTTAGAATCTATAATCACCCAGTGAGCAGTTTTGACGGCAATGGAATGAGTTTGGCACAACAGCATCCGGATCTCCGCCTCCATTCCGTCCACATATTCGTTCGGGACCAGGAGCGGAGTCTCCGGTTCTATGTCGAAAAGCTGGGATTTGAATTGGTGTTTGATGCCCGCCTCCAATCGGGCGAGCGCTGGCTGGGAGTTTCGCCTCCGAATGGCACCGCAGTTCTGACGCTTATTCAACCGAAGCCGGAATCCGCCGAAAGCAAACTGATCGGCCGGGCGACCCGCGTCGTGTTCGTCACCGAGGATGTCGCCGGCAAATTCCGTGAATGGAGCAATCGCGGAGTTCGTTTTCGGCACCCGCCGCGGCTCCGGCGCGTCAACTACCGAATCGATCGGTCCGGTCAGCCCGGTTCCCAGAGCACGCAAATGCCGGTCTGGGGAGAAATATTTACTCGCTTTGAAGATATCGATCGAAACTCATTCGCTTTGGTTAGTTTCGATGCCGTGACCGCGGCCATTGAAGCACAGCGCCGCGCCCATGCGGAAAAACTCGAAGCAGACCGCAAGATTGCCTATGAACTCGAAATCGCAAGACAGGTGCAGTCGAGGCTCTTCCCACAGCATTCTCCGGCATGCAGCAGTCTGGATTACGCAGGCGTGTGCATGCCGGCCCGGCACGTCGGCGGCGACTACTATGATTTTCTGTCTTTAGGCCCCGAACGCCTCGGGCTGATAATCGGAGACGTTGCGGGCAAAGGAATCGCCGCAGCTCTTCTCATGGCTACGTTACAGGCGCATTTGCGGAGCCAGTGTGCCGTGAGGCTGGATGAGCCGGAAGCACTGCTCCGGTCCGTCAACCGGCTCTTTCTGGAAAACACCGCTCCGAGCGCCTACGCCACGCTCTTTTTCGCCGAATACGACGGCAATCTGCGCCGCTTGCGGTACGTAAATTGTGGCCATTTATCGGGCCTTCTGCTGCACGCCGACAATTCCGTGGAGTATTTGGCATCTACCAGTACCGTGCTCGGGCTATTCAAAGAGTGGGATTGCGCAATTGCAGAATGCGAAGTGCGGAACGGAGACATTCTCACGCTCTACACCGACGGCGTAACAGAATCGTTCAATGAAGCGGGCGATGAGTTCGGGGAGGACCGTCTGCTCGAATCCTTGAGGCGGCACGGTCATCTTTGTCCAGGCGAGATGGTCAACGCCACTCTCCATGAGGTGAGACGCTTCGGGGCAAACGAACAGCACGACGATATTACGCTAATGATTGCGAAGTGCCGGAATCTTCGATAGGAGCCATTTGTCAGACCAAACTGAGCAGAAGTTTTACAATGCTGTCGCACACGCATTCGCCGAATAGGACAAATTCGTAGATGAGAGCGCGTGTTAATTTCAACGATCTGTTCCCCAGTGCTGCCTTTCTTTATTGCGGTACTTGGAATATCTACTGCACCCAGCGAGCCATTACTCGATCAGGGTTACAACGCAATGTACGATCTGCGGTTCGACGCCGCGCACAAGATCTTCGCGAATTATGAAAGCGCACGGCCGGGCGATCCACTGGGTCCGGTTTCTGACGCAGCCGCGTACCTCTTCTCTGAATTCGACCGCCTGCGGATTTTGCAGTCAGACCTCTTTATAAACGATAAGAACTACCTCTCCGAGAGAAAACGTGAGCCCGACCCCAGAACTAAGGCTCAGTTTGAACAAGACCTCGACAAAGCACGCAGGCTCGCAGCGTCAGAAATGCAAAAGCCGGATGCGCAGGCCAATGCCATGTTCGCCGAAACTTTGGCTTCCGGATTACAGGCTGATTATCTCGCCCTGATAGAGCGGCGCGATTTTGCCGCTCTATCCCAAATAAAGAAGGCGCGGGAGTTCGCAGAAAAGCTCTTGTCAAGTCATCCCGACTATTACGATGCCTACCTTGCGATCGGTGTCGAGAATTATCTTCTGAGCCGCAAGTCCGCGCCGATTCGTTGGCTTTTACAAGCCAGCGGAGCAGAGACAAACAAACAGGAGGGTGTTGCCAAATTGCGCCTCACCGCTGAACACGGCCACTATCTCATGCCGTATGCGCGTTTGCTTTTGGCCGTCGCCGCGCTTCGCGATGGAGATAAGAACACGGCCCGCAATCTGCTTTCGTGGCTGGCCCAACGCTATCCGCACAATAATCTCTACCAGGAGGAGCTGGAAAAGCTGCGGTAACGTGGGACTCGCGATGGTTTTTACACCGCTACACAGTGCTGCTCCAGTTCTTCTCGTATGTTGTAAGTACCACGTCCTAATTCACAATATCGTTACAAGTTTTTCCCGCCTGCTTCCATGTTCCGTAGTTAGCCTCATAGAGAGCAACAGGCTCGCGCAGAAAGGCAGCGACGATGATGTTATCCGCATGGAACTTTTTATGTAACAGCTTGAATAGACTTGATAAGAATGTTTTGGCAGTTTTGGCCGTTAGCTTTAGCTTAACTGCTGCCGCCAGCGCTCAGCCACAGTCGATCGATACTGGTAAATCTACTCTCACTGTGCGAGTGTATAAGGCTGGTGTTTTTTCGGCACTTGGCCACAACCACGAGATCGCCGCACCAATTACTCAGGGTGCGGTGGATACTTCAGCGCGGAGGGTGGAGTTGGAAGTAAGGGCGAGCGCGTTGCAAGTGCGCGATCCGGACGCTTCGGACAAGGATCGCGAACAGATCCAATATACAATGCTCGGCCCTGAAGTGCTCGACGCTCAGCGCTATCGGGAAATTACTTTTCGATCGACCGATGTGGAGCCGACGGGCCCCGATGCCTGGAATGTACGCGGCAACTTAATGCTGCACGGTGAAACACACATCGTGACGGTGCAAGTGCGCCAGGCAAACGGGCATTACATAGGCAGCTCGCGTTTTAAGCAGAGCGATTTCGGGATCAAGCCTGTGAAAGTTGCGGGCGGGACAATCCGGGTGAAGGATGAAGTCCAAATCGGATTCGATATCCAGTTAGCGTCTTGAGGAGATCGGACGCGCGCTTAGGAAAGACGCTCATGCTTGACTTCAACCATAAAGCTATATGCGTAATTGCATTCACAGGTCTACTTACATTAAGCGCCAGAGCTCAACACGGCACAGGCGGCACGGCGATTTTCCACAGCACCTATCATATTGGGTTCGACCGGCCGGAGTCGTGGGGACTTAAATATTTCGCATCGGGAACACTGCTCAGCGGCCTGGAGCCTGCGAAGCCGCACAGCGATTACGAAGCCGGGTCAGTCACGATAGGGCTCGAGGTCGGCTGGTTGCCGACGCTTGATGCGGGGCAAAGGCGAATCGGGTTTAATGGCACTGAGCCGGAGGACCTCAACAAGGCCCCGTTACTCGCGAGGCCTGTGGTGAGAATCGGGTTGCCTCACAAATTTACATTTATCGCGGCCGCGCCTCCGCCTTTTCCATTCTTTGGAGTCAGGCCACATCTATTTGCCTTCGGCCTCGAACGCCCACTATTGGAACGCCGTGCCTGGACGCTTGGCTGGCGGGCATACGGGCAGCTTGGTTCAGTAAAAGGTGCATTTACCTGCCCCCGTAGTGTGCTCGCATTCGCGCCCGGATCTCCGCAGAATCCGACAGCCTGTGTAGGTGAGTCCGCGGATGTGACTTCGCTGCGATACGCGGGCAGCGAATTTCAATTTGCCTACCGGATTCCAGGCTTGCCGAAGTTAGTGCCCCATGTGACCGCCGGGGGCAATTTGATCGATGGCGTTTTCCAGGTCCATGCGCCGGTACGGGGAGGCCTGGATGAAACCCGTCTCTGGACACACGGTGGGACGTTCTCCACAACCTTCGGCGCCAGTTATTTGGTAACGAAGCGGGTGGCGTTTACGGTCGATGCCTTCTACAGTCCTTTATGGGTTCGGAGAAGCCCGGTCTCGGCGTCGACCAATGACGGACTGTTCAATGTGCGGATTTTACTAAGCTACGCGTTGCGGTAAGGCGACGGCGGAGGATTGTTTGTTTCGTCTGACCCGAACCGGCCGGACAGCATCCCCTCATCCCCCGAAAACCCGGTACTTTTGTTACGCTGGAATTTCGGGGAGTCCCATCCATCCAGACTCCCGTGGTGTCAACAATGGAATCTGTGAACGAGAATCAAGCTGTGGCCGAAGAAGAACAGGCGCAGGACGAGCGCCGGCCGGAAGGCTCCGAGTCGCGCGAAACAACTGAAAATACGGCAGATATCGCAGCCGAGCGCGATCGCTTGGCGCGTGAGAAATCGGAATTGCAGGACCTGCTTCAGCGGCGTCAGGCCGAGTTCGAAAACTACCGCCGCCGCATTGAACGGGAACGTGGCGAATTCCTGGAATTTGCTGCCATGGACACCGTCAAGGCGCTGCTTCCGATCCTGGACGACTTTGAGCGCGCCCTGAAAGTGGAGAGCGCCGACAAGGAATACGCGCGGGGCGTGGAACTGATTTATAATCGCCTGTTCGAGACGCTGAAAAAACTCGGGCTGGAACCACTTTCTACTGAAGGTGAGCTATTCAATCCGCACATCCACCATGCGGTCGAGATGGTGGATACGAAAGAGCATCCCGACCAGACGATCCTGGATGAATACCAGCGTGGATACCGGTTCAAGGGACGGCTGCTCCGGCCCGCGATGCTGAAGGTCGCGAACAATTCATAAGCATTCCCGGCCCCTACCGAAGATGAGTGTCGCGAAACGAGATTACTATGAGGTTCTGAGCGTCACGCGCGATTGCGACGACCAGACGCTCAAGAGCGCCTATCGCAAACTGGCGCTGAAATACCATCCGGACCGCAATCCAGGCGACCATACCGCCGAAGAAAAGTTTAAAGAAGCGGCGGAAGCCTATGCGGTGTTGAGCGATCCGCAGAAGCGGGCCGCTTACGACCGCTACGGACACCAGGGCGTCAACGGCACGGGAGCTCCGGGTTTCGACGAGAGTGTATTCGCGGATTTCGGAGACATTCTGGGCGATCTGTTCGGCTTCGGCGATTTGTTCGGGCAGCGCGGCGGGCGCCGCTCGCGCGTGCAACGCGGAGAGGACATCCGCTACGATCTCGAAATCAGCTTCGAGGATTCGATGCGCGGCGTCTCGGCCGATCTGCAGATTCCCCGAATGGAGCCCTGCGCTAAATGCCACGGGACCGGCGCTGAACCGAACGGTGGGCTCATTACCTGCACTACCTGCAATGGGCGGGGCGAAGTGCTGTACCAGCAGAGCTTTCTTTCTATCCGGAAAACCTGCCCGAGTTGCGGCGGGCGCGGCAAGTTGATCCGCCAAGCCTGTCCTCAGTGCCGTGGCGAAGGGTACCAGCGTACCGAAAAGAAGCTCCGGGTGAATATTCCCGCCGGGGTGGACACGGGCACGCGCCTGCGATTAGCGGGTGAAGGCAATCCCGGACCAGCGGGGAGTCAACCCGGCGATCTTTACGTGGTAGTGAAAGTGGCGGATCATCCGGTTTTTGAACGTCACGAGAATGATCTGCACTGTACGCTGCCTGTGAACATCGCACAGGCCGTGCTTGGGGCGGAAATCGAGATTGAAACGTTCGACGGCTTGCAGACGATTAAGATTCCGGAAGGAACGCAATCCGGGGCGCAGTTTAAGCTGCGGAATCTCGGCGTGCCGCATGTGAACAGCCGGGGCCGCGGCGATCTGTATGTCCATGTGGATGTCCAGATTCCGAAAAAGCTCACGCGGGAGCAGCGCAAGGTTTTCGAGCAATTGCGGGATCTTCTTCCGGCTGAAAATGCTCCTCATGAAAAGAGCGTGCTTGAGAAAGTGCGCGACTTTTTCGGGTGATCGTTACTTCCCGCCGTACTGCTTTTCGAACTTGTTGCGCGGATTGTAAACCTCGATCCGGCCGTCCTGATAGGCAGTGACCTTGAGATAAAACCCGGTGTCGTCGTCGGACACATTCGCAATGTAGGGGTCCTGCGTATTGTGCTCGCTGCCGCCTGCATCGGCGAAATGCAATTGCCAGAATCCTTCCAGCCCCGGAGATGACTTGACCACGTCCCAGGCGGAAGGCGAAGCTCCCTTTTTCGCGCCGTTATCCATAATGGCGACTCGCGGCTGTAGACCATGCACCAGCGCCGGACTGTTGCTCAGATCCGTTCCGTGATGCGAGACAACGAAGATATCCGCTTTCCCGAGCTTGTTGTCCGGGCACATGAGTTCGAGTTCTTTATTCCAGGTCAGGTCGCCCAGATCCACGATCCGCAGCTTGCCGAACGTCATCACCACTCCAACGGAGCGGGCATTTTCGGTGGGGTCGGCCGGCTTCTGCTGCACTCCGGCGCAAAACGGATTCGGTTGTCCCGCGCCGGGCAGCGGCTTGTCAATGACATTGCCGTCCGCGCTCACGATCACCACATCCATGCCCTTAATCGGAATGGTTTCGCCCGGTTTCGCCAGGATGTGATTCTTCCCTGCGATCGCTTTCTCATAATCCGAATACAACGTCTGCGCCTGCTTCGACGTCTCGCGATCCGGACCATGATCGACAAACGTCTCAACCGGGATTTTGGCGACAAGCTGCGGCACACCGCCAACGTGATCGGCATGATAATGCGTGATGATCACGTAATCAATCTTTTTGATCTTGGCGCGCTTGGCAGCCGCGGCAATCCGGTTCGCGTCGCGGTAGGCGTGATATCCCCATCCAGTGTCCACGAGTAGGGATTGTCCGGCCGGGGTAACAAACAAGGTCGATTGCCCGCCTTCGACATCGATGAAGTAAATCTGTAGCGGTTTCTGCGCGGCTTGCGTGAGACAGGCGGTTAGCAGAAGCGGTATCGCAAGAAACAGGGCACGCATTCGCATCGATGGTAGCAGAGCCGGAACAAAGGCTTCCCATTTTTCGTCATTCAGGTTAGAAAATAAACGAGGGAGAGCGAGGCATTGCCCTTTTGCACCAACTGCGGCACGAGCGTAGATCCAAACGCATCGTACTGCTACCACTGTGGAGCTCCGCAGCCGCGTCCCGCGGCGCAGTTCACGGATTTTCTCAGCGGCATGAGTGACCGGACCGCCTCCATTCTCTGTTATATTCCAGTGTTTGGCGTAATCCCGGCCATCATCTTCCTGGCTTCGCAAAGATTTCGCAACAATCTGCGCGTCCGCTTCAACGGATTCCAGTCTCTTTACCTTTTCGTCGCCTGGCTGATTGTGACCTCCGCGGTCCCCACCATCTTTTTCGGTTTCGGCGGCTGGGGCTTCGAGCATCTGCTGTTCGGAATTTTGAAGCTGGTGCTGTTCGTGTGCTGGATCTATCTGCTGGTGAAGGCAGCACAGGAAGAGCAGGTCCGGCTTCCCATTCTGGGAGATCTGGCGGCCCGGTCGACGACGGAACAGTTGTAGCCGGCGCGTTCGGGATCAACTCGAAGCACCGGCGTGGGCGTGTCACAATGCGGAGATGCTAAAGGTTCCGGTCTTCGTTCTGCTCGGATGTCTATCGCTCGCGTCCGCTTCCCTGCTCCCACCCGAAGCCGATCAGCGCCTCGCGCATGAGATCTACGCCGAAATGATCGAGAGCAAGTCCGGCTTCAGCACGGGGGCGACAACTCCGATCGCACAATCCGTCGCCGCCAGGCTCAAAGCGGCGGGTTTCCTGGCAAACGATATCTTCGTCGGCGGCGCTATTCCCACCAAATGCAACCTGGTGGTCCGATACCACGGCACCGGCGCGCAAAAGCCAATTCTTTTGCTGGCTCACATCGATGTCGTCGAAGCCAAGCGTGAAGACTGGAGCATGGATCCGTTTCACCTGATTGAGAAGGATGGTTATTTTTATGGGCGCGGCACGTCGGATGACAAAGCGCAGGCTGCGATCTGGGTCGCGAATCTGATCCGGTATAAACGGGAAGGGTTTCATCCCGGCCGCGATTTGATTGTGGCCCTGACTGCGGACGAAGAGGGCGGAGGGCCATACAACGGTGTGGACTGGCTGTTGAAAAACCATCGCGATCTGATCGATTCCGATTTTGCTCTCAATGAGGGCGGAAAGGGTGAAATGATCGACAGCAAGCGGGTGGCGAACGAGATCGGGCTGGCCGAAAAGACCTACGCGGATTTCCGTTTCGAAGTCCGCAACAAAGGAGGCCACAGCTCCCGACCTGTTCCCGATAACGCCATCTACCATCTGGCCGGAGCGCTCAGCCGCTTGGCGAACTACAGCTTCCCGTTTCAACTGAACGATGTCACGCGTGCTTATTTCGCTCAGCTGGCGAAGATGGAGAGCGGCGCGCTGGCGGCGGACCTCGCTCAGGTTGCCCGCGGCAACCAACAAGCGATGGAGCGCATTGCCAAGCAGTCGCCTGGGATGAATGCCATGCTGCGCACCACCTGTGTTGCCACGCAGCTCGAAGGTGGACATGCGCCGAATGCGCTGCCGCAGCTTGCAGCAGCGAATATCAACTGCCGGATCTTCCCGGATGATACGGTGGAGCACGTGCTGGCCACTCTGAAGCAAGTGGTCGCCGACGATCAGGTAACGGTCAGTATCAAGACCGACGAAGGGAAAGCGCCTCCCTCTCCGATGCGCCCCGACATCATGAAGGCCTTCGAACAGATCACGGACAGTATGTGGCCGGGAGTTATCACCGTTCCGGAAATGTCCACCGGGGCAACCGACGGCCGGTATTTGCGCGAAGCCGGGATTCCCACGTATGGCATTCAAGGGTTCTTTTTCGATCGCGACGACGTCCGGGCTCACGGCCGCGATGAACGTATGCCGGTCGAGTCGTTCTATGAAGGGCAGACGTTTTTATATGAACTCGTCAAGCGGTTGTCGACGGCGAATTAATGCGAATTCGCTTGGTTGGGATATTCGCGTTGCGTTACGGCAGTTGAGAAAATCGCTGGCCGTCTTAGTGATCTCGATTGTGGTGCTCGCCGCCGGGCTGGGCGGCGCAACCGCTGCGTTCTCCGCTCTGTATGCAGTTGCACTTCGTCCGCTGCCGTACCTGAATCCGAAGGAACTCGTTGCGGTCCATAGCCGGTTTCCACGGCTCCATATGCCGAAGCTGGGAGTTTCCCCGCCCGATTATCTGGATTTGACGCAATACCATCACCTGTTCAGCCATGCGGGAGCCTTCTTTTATCTCGATTTGAGCCGTACCGGACTGGCGCACGCGGAAAAGGTAAACGCCGTTGCGGTCACTACCTCCTTATTTCAGACGCTCGGAGTGAAACCGGTGATGGGCCGGTATTTCACGGATGTCGAGCAGCAGCCCGGCGGACCGCACGTTGTATTGTTGAGCGATGCATACTGGCGAACTGCATTCGGGCACGATGCAAAGATTCTCGGGAAAAGCCTTTGGCTCAATGGCGAGCCGTACTCGATCCTCGGAGTAATGCCGCCGGCATTTCAGTTCCCCAATGCTGTAACGCAGATGTGGGTACCGGTTGTGTTCAAGCCGCAGCTTTTGACGGGAGCCGGCAGGCAAAACGTATTTCTTCACATGTATGCGCGCCTTGCGCCCGGGGTCCGTTTTCGAGAGGCTTCCCAGAAACTTGATCGTATTAGCCGCGAGGCTGCGATTAGGAATCGAGGAGATTACACCGTTGATATCACGGGCTGGAAGTATTTCATCGTTCCGCTATCGGACGAGGACAATCGCTCTCTTCAATCCTGGACCTGGGTGTTTTTCGGGTCCGTGATGGTGCTGTTCGCGATCGTCTGTGTGAATGTGGGAGGTTTGCTCGCGCTGCGTTCGACCCAGCGGTCGTTTGAGACCTCGGTGCGGCTGGCGCTCGGGGCGGGATGGCTGCGGGCGGCACAACAATCGATTGTTGAGACTGCGGCAATCTGCGTGGCTGGCGGATTGGGGGGCGTTTTCATTTCGTTTGTTGCGATCCGGCTTCGGAGCCGAAGCGGCCAGTTCGGGCATTTGCATTTCGCGTTGCCGGTGTTTGCCTTTGGAGCGGTCATGACCGTTTTGACAGCCGGCTTTTGCTCCATGTATCCCCTTTGGGCAGTGATGCGCGCCAACCCAGTGGACGCGCTCAATGCCGGTGGTCATCAGCGGACCGGATCGCGCCGAAAGCAGTACATGCAGCGGCTGGTCGTGATGTTTCAGGTGGCCGCGGCAACGGTATTGCTATCGGCCGGCGGGCTGCTTTTGCACAGTTATACTCTGCTGCTTCAAACGCCTTTGGGATTCGACCCAGGAGGCGTGATGACGATGTATATCAGCTTGCCGCCCCTGCGTTACCCGGATGCACCTTCCAGGCGAATCTTTTATGAGAGCGTACTCGATCGGGTCAGGCACATACCGAATGTGACAAATGCGTCCGCGTGTACCGTTCTCCCGTTTGGATACGGCGAGAACGTAGAGCCATTCTCGATCGCCGGTAGTCCGAAGAGAACAGGTTTGCAATTCGCGGATGTAAATCAGGTGTCCCTTGAGTTCTTTCAAACCCTGCGAATTCCGCTGCTCGCGGGGAGATACTTTGACCATCACGATGTTCCCGGCAGCCAGCCCGTGGTGATCATCGATGAAACACTGGCGCGCGAATACTTTCTTGGGCGGAGCGCTTTGGGAGAGCAAATCGAAATGGGAGGGCGCCGGTTTTTGATTATTGGCGTGGTCCGAAGCATTCGAGTTGCCGGATTGGACAGCCCGGATCGCCCCATGCTCTATTTCAGCGCAGCGCAGATGCCGGTAACCGATATGGCAATTGTGGTGAGAGCATCTGGGGCCGGTCAACGTTTGCCTGAGATGGTTCAGGATATTGTCACGAAGATCGATCCGAATCAACCGGTTTACAACATTGATTCGCTGCAAAGCTTGGTGGACCGGTCGCTCTCCACCAGGCGCTTTGTCGTTTTTCTGCTGATCTCGTTCGCGGCAATGGGAGCTTTGATTACCGCGATTGGCCTGTACGGCGCATTATCGTACCTGGTCGCTTTGCGAGGCCGCGAGTTTGGAATTCGTTCGGCTTTGGGAGCTACGCCGCGCAATCTCGCTCTTCTGGTGTTCCGGTATGGCGGCATTCTGGTCGGGTGTGGGGCGGCACTCGGCGGCTCCGTAGCGCTCTCGGTATCGCGATATTTATCGAACGAATTATATAGAGTTCGGGTGAGCGATCCACTGACTTGGTTCTCGATTGCAGGCCTGCTGGGCACAATCGGGCTGATTGCCGGGGCCGCTCCGTCTTGGCGGGCAGCGCGGTTGAATGCGGCGGAGATGCTGAAGGAAGAATAGCGGCTACAGCGTTTTAATCCGGATATTCTTTACTTCGATTTTCATCGGCGGGCCTTTGTGCACCTGGATGCCGATGAGGCCGCTCATTTTGCGGCCAGCCGGGTCGTCATCGATGAGCATGCTCATCACGCGGCCGTTAATCAATTGGGTCAACGCGTTTCCGCGCGCCAGGATTTCTAAGTCATTCCAGCCATCGCCCTTGATCAGATTCTTCAGCTCATTGCTATCGCCCACGGATCCGACTACGCCAGGCTTACCGTTCGGACCGATGTACGTGTATTCGCCGCGAAGCGCCAGGAAGCCGCGGCCGCGCTCCTCGTAGATCTGACCCGTGAATCGCTGCTCGCCATCCATATCGGCCTGATAGCCTTTCATCGCCCATTTGATGTCGGGCAGTTCGATGCTGCGATATTGAATGCCGCTGTTGAACCCGGTGAGCCGGAACTGGAGCTTCAAATCGAAATCGCCCGGAGTGCCGCCGCGCCAGATACAGAACGTGTTTTGCGCGGGTTGTTTATCCGTAGTGGTCTGGCCGACGATCGCGCCGTCCTCGACGCGCCAGAACTTCGGATCGCCATCCCAGCCTTTCAAATCTGTGCCATCAAAGATGGACTGGAAGCCCGTTTCGGGCAGCGGCGGGATCAGCTTCGACAGATCTGTGGGAAAGCCGCCGCTTCTGCGCGCCGGGCCAGTTCCAGGCTGCTGCGCACTTAACAAGACAGCGGCCGCGCCGAGCGCGACCAGGAGCGTCGTTGTTCTGATACTCATACGATTCCTTTCGTTTTACTGATTGCGAACCGGAGTCCAAGTCCGGCTGGCTGCGGACGCCAGAACGGCATCGGTCACGTAGTCGGTGGAGAGCGCCTCACGGAATGTCGGCGAGGCATCCCGGTTTTCATGGAGGGCCTGCAGGAAATCGGCCACCTGATGAATAAACGTGTGTTCGTACCCGATCTGCAAGCCGGGCACCCACCAGTGATTCATGTAGGGGTGGTCGCCGTCGGTGAGGTGGATATTGCGCCAGCCGCGCAGTTGCCCTTCATCGCGATGATCGAAGAATTGAAGCCGGTGGAGATCGTGCAGGTCCCACATGGCGGAGGCGTGCTCGCCGTTGATCTCAAGCGTATAGAGGGCCTTGTGGCCGCGAGCATAGCGGGTCGCTTCAAAGGTTGCGAGCGAGCCGTTTGCAAACCGCGCCAGGAACGCGCACGCATCGTCAATCCCCACCGGCTCTACTTTGCCGGTCAGATTGTGCTTCCGTTCCTTAATGAACGTTTCGGTGATGGCCGAAACTTCGGCAATCGATCCGTTCAACCACATCGCAGTGTCGATGGCATGTGCCAGGAGATCGCCGGTGACACCGCTGCCCGCCACTGACTTATCTAGCCGCCAGAGGGCCCGGCCGCCTTGTGGAAGATCGCTCGAAATTGTCCAGTCCTGTAAGAATCTGGCTCGGTAATGAAAGATGCGTCCCAGCCGGCCTTGCTCGATGAGGTTCTTCAGCAACGTGACCGCGGGAACGCGGCGGTAATTGAACCAGACCATGTTGCGGACACCGGCACGCTCCACGGCTTCGACCATCCTTTCGGATTCGGCGGCATTGCGGCCCAGAGGCTTTTCACAAAGCACCATCTTGCCGGCCTTCGCCGCAGCTATTGCAATTTCGGCGTGCGTATCGTTGGGGCTGGCGATGTCGATTAAATCGATATCGGAGCGCTCGACGAGCTTGCGCCAATCGGTCTCAACGGATTCGTAACCCCACTTTTCAGCAAATGCTTGCGCGCTGTCCCGGTTGCGCGCGCAGATCGCTTTCAGCACCGGCCGCGAAGCAATATCGAAGAATTGATGGACCTGACGGTAGGCGTTGGAATGAGTGCGGCCCATGAAGCCGGCGCCCACCAGTCCGATGTTTAAGGTTGATTTAGGCATAAGCAGAGGCGGTTTCCCCTCGCTGACGCTCAGGGTTCTGTCCAGCCGTGGGCATCGCGGACCGCAACCATCACGCGCAAAATATCTTGCCAGGTACTTGGCTGCATCATGACTGAGTTCGGGAACATACATCCGTCCCAGCAGATATGCGCGAGCTTTTTGGTGAGTTGGCCGTTATCGTCCCGCAGCCAGGCGCCCGCGTCCCGAACGATATCGAGCTTGCCGTTGGGATCGTTCGGGAGGCAATGATGGCCCGTCTTGTCGTGCGATCCCGAACCCTTCACGGTGGCGTCGTTCTGGGCCACATGAAAATCGATGGTCCACGGCCGCAAAGCAGAAGCCATTTTGCGATAAGCCGCGGCGAGTTGGTCGTGTTCATTCCAATCGAAGTTCGCAGGCAGAATGCGATTTTCGGGCGCATTGTAGCCGGCGGTGAACAGCAATGTATGGGCCATGTCAGCTTGAAAACCGACGGTTTGGGGCCGATCGACGAGTTCCAGTAACTCGACGGTGTGCCTCCAACTATGCATTCCGCCCCAGCAGATCTCACCTTCGGCGGCGAGGCGTTCCCCGAAATCTTCGGCGATATCTGCCGCTTCGCGAAACGTGCTGGCGATGCGCTTCGTGTTCTCAGCCGGGTCCTTCGCCCACTCGGCGGGGCTCGCTGCGGAATCGATACGAACCACACCGTAAGGGCGAATTCCCAGCTCGCGCAAGCTGCGGGCGATCTGACAGGCTTTGCGAACTTGCGTAAGAAAGCGGCCACGCTCCTCTTCGTCGCCCATCGCGGAGCCGCCACCCGTAGGCGGCCATACCGGTGCAACCACGGAGCCGACCACCAGGTCCTTTGCGGCAATTTGGTCCCGCAGCCGCTTTAGATCGTCCTCGGTCGAATCGATATCGACGTGTGGTGCAAAGAGGAATAAGTCGACTCCCTCAAAGCGCTGTCCGTCGACCTTGGCGGCGGCGGTCAGATCGAGCATGGTCTGCAGCCCGATGCCGGGTTCGCCGCCTTCGCCTTTGCCGACCAGACCCGGCCACATCGCGTTGTGAAGCGCGGGATGCTTGGGATGGGTGTTCATTTCTGCAACGGAAGGGTGTCCGGATTACCGGGCCCGAAGTGTTTGAGGATCACCAGGGGCTCGGTCTCACTTAGGTTCTGAATTCGCACGCCCGCTTGCGCGGCGCTGGCGGAAACAAACAACTCGTCCTGGGTCATTTCGCCGAAGCGGATCATGGACGGGGTTTGAACCGCGTGTTTGCCGATAGAGCCTTGTCCCTGTGTGAGGATCAGGCCGTAAGCGGCGCTGTCGCGCACGGTCACCGTTCGCTTCGGGAGAACGGTAAGTTCCTTGGCTGAGTAAAAACGCGTGCCGTAGGTGATCCATAGCTCGCGGTAGCCGGCGTCTTCCATTTCGGGGACGGGCCGTACGGGTTTCGGGAAGACGCGGTTTGTTTTGGCAAACTCCGGATTCACGTTGGCGTCCCAATCGAGCATGCTGATCAGGTAGTCCAGATCGTGATGGTGTTCGGGCAGCACGTCCTTGACGAGCAGACTCCAATCCACAACGCGGCCATCGACCATGGATTGAAACATGGCGAAGACGTCGCTATTCACTTGAGGCTCATAGGTGACGAGCGATCCGGGCGCGTGCAGAATGCCAGGATTCACTTGCCATCCGGTTCCAGGCTGCAGCTTGAACGCTCGGGAGAGGTAAAGAAGCCCGTTATCGCCCTTATTCCAGTTCTCCAGGCAGCGCCGGACTTGTCCCCTGGTGGTTCCGGGTTCCAGGCCCATGAACGTGTAAGGGAAGTTGTTTTCCTCAATGTTGTATTGCGGCGGGAAGTAGTAGGCTTCGGGCTTGCCGCGCTGGCCTACCAATTTCGCGAACTCGTCGTTCTGGTGTAAATGGTGCGGGATGGGGCCTAAGTTGTCGAAGAACTTACAGAGCAAATTCCATCCGCCCTCGCGTTGCATGGTTTCCGACCCCAGAAACGCGTCGCCGGCCTTCTCGATGGCTTCTTTGAAGAGCAGACGCTGGCCGTTATAGCGGACGTAGCTGAGACCTTCGTCTTCCGGTGTTCCCGGACCGTTCGAGGCGTGGGTGGTGGAGGAAAACCACCGTTCATTGATCCCGCCCCGGTTTGCGCCCAGCGCATAGAGGTCATCGGGGTGCAGTTTCAGACGGCCGCCCGGAATCATGAAGGAACGCGGCACCCAGCACGGCTCCAACCGCAAAATTCCGTCGCCTGCTTCGAGAGCCTCGGTGAACGAGGATCTGTGCATCACTACTGGCTCACTCAACATGTCTTCATTAAACTCCTGTCTGGCTCCAGCCGGCTTTGAAACGTCTCAAATGGGGCATTGGCGCGATTATATAACAAACTTTCCATTGACAGAGCATCTCTTCGCGGAGTACAAAAAGCTAGTACGCCGCAAAGCCAGTGCGCGGCGCCTCGAAGGGGCCTGTATGAAGCAAGTCATTCGTTTTCTCTTGGTAATCGCGTGTTCTCTGTTCTGTTTTCGAACTGGCCTGCGTGCCCAGGAATCGACGGTTTCCGGCATTGTGGGACAGGTTACCGATGCAACCCACGCGGCGGTAGCCGGCGCGGTGATCCACGTCATCAATGTAGACACCAATGCCGAACGGACCACGGAGTCCGGACCGGGCGGCGACTACTCAGTACCGAATCTGCAACCGGCCAGGTACAAGATTACAGTGGAAAAGCCCGGCTTTTCGACGGCCGTGGTGGAACCATTCGACCTGCGTGTGGGGGAGACCGCGAGGCGCTCGATCACTCTGCAGGTGGGCTCTGTGAACCAAACGGTTGAGGTCACCAGCCAGGCGCCGCTGATGCAGACCGAGAACGGGACCATGGAGCAAGTAGTAACCGAAAAGCAAATCGAAGAGCTGCCGCTGAACGGGCGCAACCTGGTTCAGCTTGCGACGCTTTCGGCCGGTGTTTCACCGCGCCAGAACTTGCAGCGAGGCGGGACGCAATACGGCACCCGAAACGAGTATGTGCAGATCGAAGGCGGCCGCGACGGATCGACCAATTACGTGATTGATGGCGTATACGTGCGCTCGCTGCGCTTCAATAACCTTTCGATCCAGCCCTCCATCGATACCATTCAGGAATTCAATGTTTTGCGGAATTCGTTTTCGTCCGAATACGGGCAAGGACGGGCGGTGGTAACGGCCGTTACCAAATCGGGGACCAATGCGCTGCATGGAACGTTGTATGAATTCATCCGCAACAACGATCTGGATGCCCGCAATTTCTTCGCGGCTGTGAAGCCGGCGTATCGCCGCAATCAGTTTGGCGGAACAGCAGGCGGCCCCGTGATCAAGAACAAGTTCTTCATTTTCGGCGGATATGAGGGGCTGCGGACTGTGCAGGGGCAGCCGTTTCTCGGCAGCGTTGCAGACCCGCGATTTCTAGCCGGCGATTTTTCTGCTCTGCCCGTGAGTCAATGGCCAAAGGACCCATCTACCAAGGCGGCGTTCCCGAACGGGATCATTCCGGCTTCCCGAATTTCCCAGTTTGCCCAGGTACTGACTCCCACAGTTCCCGCGCCGAACAATCCCGGAAGCACCAACAATTACCTGATTAATAAACCGTTCCAGGATAACTACGACACGGTCACATTCCGGGCGGACCAGGTATTGTCCTCGAAGCACACTCTATTCGAGAGATACATTTGGCACAATGCTTCGCAGATCCAACCATCCACATTCAGCTCGACGAATTTCCCGCAATCAGGACAGAACGTCTCGATCGGAGATACTTACCTGCTTACTTCGAAAATAGTAAACGAGCTGCGTTTGGGGTATAACCGCGCTTACGCGCTGGATGGGCCGCAGAACTTCGGGACGACGAACTGGGTTCAGAAGGAGGGTTTACAGAATCTCGCGGGCGCAACGGATCCTATCGATCTCGGCCGCTCCAGCTTCGCCATCTCCGGCTATTCTACGCAGGGCGAAGGGACCATTACGCAGGGTGCGACGGAAAACATTTATAGCCTTTCGGATGGAATCAGCGATGTATTCGGGCGGCATACGCTCAGCGCAGGAGTGCAGTTGCAGAACCGGCGTTTCTTCCAAATCACGGAAGTACCGCCGCGCGGGTCATTTACATTCAACGGTCAATTTACGGGAAATTCCATTGCGGATTATCTGCTGGGCTACTGCTCTTCCTGTCAGGGAGCGCTCGGCAGCTCGCGCTCGGATTACAACGACAATACGGCGAGCTTCTACATCAACGACGTATTCCAGGTGAATTCGCGGCTGACGGTCAATTTCGGACTACGTTACGAATACATCGGGGTTTTCAGAGAAGAGGCGAATCAGGAAGCTGCCTTCGATCCGCAGCTTGGCAAAATTGCCTATCACGTAGTGCCTCAGAATATACCGCCGGTGCTGGCGGGACTCATTGTCAACCAAAACGGTTTTTACCCGGCGGGCATCATCAAGCCCGATCTGAATAACTGGGCTCCGCGTGCCGGTATTGCGTTCCGGCCCACCGATACGACGGTAATCCGCTCCGGCTTCGGAGTGTTTTTCGATAACAACAATCTGAACGAACTGCAATTCACGCGCCTGCTGGCGCCGTTCTACGTTTCCTATACGTACCAGCCGCCCCCGAGCAGTCCGGTTTCGGTCAATACGCTATTTCCGAGTCTCAGCCAGGTGACCAGCCTGCCAGCTCCCTTTTCGGTAGACCCGTCGAACGCGACTCCCTATGTGCTCGAATGGAATTTCAGCATTCAGCAGACGTTCCATCGTAATTTCCTGCTCGAAGTTGCGTATACGGGCAGCGAAGGACACAAGTTTTCGAAGCGCTGGAACCAGAATGCGGCCAGGTCGTTCAGCAGCACGATCCCACTGGTGAATCGTCTTCCCTTCCCGGCCTATCAGCCCGGTATGCTCACATCGGCAAACATGGGTAATTCGAGCTTTAACGCACTTTCGGTACGACTGGAAAAGCGCTATTCTTCGGGGCTGTACTTCCTGTCCAATTTCCAATGGTCGAAGAACGAGGACAACGGTTCGGGCGAGGTCGATTCGAATGATACTGCCTATTCGACCAATTTCAAGCTCGATTGGGCACTGTCGAATTACGATCAGCGGTACCGCGCGGTGGAGAGCCTTGGGTATGAACTGCCCTTCGGACGCGGCAAGCAGTGGCTCGGCAACAACGGATTCCTCACGACGGCCTTGGGTAACTGGCAGATTGAATCGCTGGTGACGCTGCTCTCCGGGTTTCATTTCACGCCTTCGGGAGCAAATGTGTGTAACTGCGGATCCTATGTACCGCAGCGCGTGAACCCAACGGGCACGCCGTGGTTGTTGGGCAACCCGACTCCCAACCGTTGGTACAATCCGGCCGCCTTTACCGAACCGGCTCTGGGATATCAGGGCGTGGTTGGGCGCGACATTGTGCTTGGCCCCGGATTTCAGACCTTCGATATCTCGGCGATTAAGAATTTCGAGCCAACCGAGCGTTTCCGGGTACAGTTCCGCGCGGAGTTCTTCAACATCTTCAATCATCCGAATTTCGGAACACCGGACATGACGGTTACCGATAAACAAGCGGGTGTGATCTCGTCGGCATACGACGGGCGAGATATTCAGTTTGGGTTGAAGTTGATCTGGTAGGAGCGCCTCGCTCACGCTCGGGGTTCTGCCGCTCCGTCGCGGTCGCGGCTCTGTTCCGGCTGTAAGCAAGTGGCAAACAATTAGCCGGAGGCGAGGGCGACTACGGGTGCAACAGAGGGGCGCGAAGAGGACTCGCGGACCTTCAGAGTCGCCGGCAAGCGAATCTCGATTTTGCTCACTGGCGCTCCCTCCTTCTCCTGAATTCGCTTGATCAGGATCTCGGCCGCCCGGCAGCCGATTTCCTGCGCGGGCTGCACAACGGACGTAATCGACGGGCGGAAGATATCTTCCGCGGTGAGTTCATCGAAGGTGGCGAATGCGATGTCTTCGGGAGTGCGCAATCCGCACGCAGCCATTCCGCGCAGCGCTCCTAATCCAGTAACGCCATTGGTGGAAAACAAAGCACTTGGCCGCTGTCTGGCAGTCAACAAGTGCTGTTTACAAATACGTACGACTTCTTGCTGATCCAATTTGGCTTCCCAGACCAGGGATTTATCCGGAGTAACGCCAGCTCGTTTGAGAGCGGCCTTGCAGCCGCGAAGGCGAGCCTGCTCATTCTTCAGGGTGAGCGGGCCGGTGACAATCGCAATCCGGCGGTGCCCTCGTGAAATCAGATGCCCAACGCCCATTTCCGCTGCGCTACAATCATCCACACATACCGAGTCGACATCCACCCCATCCGGCAACCGATCCAGACACACCACGGGAATGCCGGATCGGGTGAGTTTGAGGATCTGTTGCGCAGATCCCGGTCCTGAGGCAACTACCAGCAGCACACCTTCGACGCGCTGAGAACGGAGCAGAGATAGGACTTCTTCCTGGCGCGCGCTGTCGTCATCGGAGTTTACGGCAATCAGCGAATAGCCAAGCCGGCGGGCAGCGGACTCGGCGCTGCGAATGACTTGAGGGAAAAACGGTATAGTCATGTCCGGCACGACAATGCCAAGCGTGCGGGTGCTGCGGGTCTTCAGGCTACGGGCAATGTGATTCGGGTGGTAATCGAGAGTACGAATCGCAGCGAGCACTTTACGGCGAAGGCTTTCGCTGACGGGTACGGAACTGCTGATGACGTGTGAGACTGTGCCGACGGACACCCCGGCCATCTTGGCTACTTCCTTGATGGTGGACGTGCCGCGTCGTTTCTTTTCGTTACGGATACGCACGATTTGGCAGCATGATACCACCAACCGTAATTCGGCCGCTTGCTTACGCGCGCGGTTCTACAGCCACCGGCGCTGCTGGTAGCAGCAGCGGATCTTTGGGCATCACGATCCAGCAGACAATATAAAGAATCAAGCCAACACCCGGCGGCCAGATGGCCAACACAGCGATGATGATGCGCACGAGTGTGACGTCGATGCCGAGATATCGCGCAATTCCGGAACACACGCCCGCAATTTTTCGGTCCTCGCGCGGACGGCTGAGCACCCTTGTGCCTCTTGGCACGGCGGGGAAGCCGACGCCCCGGGCGGGAGTGCCGCATTGCGGGCAGTATCGGACCTCGTCGGAAAGTTCAGTTCCGCAAGATGTGCAGTACACGTGACACCTCTCATCAAAAGAAACGCGCGGCAAGGGGCAAAAGTTCCGTAGCGACAAGACCGCTTGCTTACGCGCGCGGTTCCGATAACTCGGCTACGTATAGGATTTCATAGGCGAGAAGGCCAGGCGCGAGTCCGGTGAGTCCGCGGAGAACGTTATTCAGAAAGCGAAGCAGCCGGTTATCCGAATGGAGCGGAAGAATGCGCTCGATGGGCATGACCGTGTTGTAGCGCCTGATAATGCGATACCCGTGCTCTTCGAGCAGCGCGCGGAACGTGGCGGCTGTGAAGAAGCGGAGATGAAACCAATCCAGAATGCCGCGGTCGCTATAGCGAAAGCGGCCAAACAGGAACGCAAAGCGAACTGTAAGATTAACCGTGTTCGGGACCGAAGCAATCAGCGTGCCGCGCGGAGCGAGAAGGGGCTGGCAGTCGCGCAGAAGGTTCGCGGGAGTGGTCAGATGCTCCAGAACATCCAGGAGCAGAATACGATCGAAGCTCTGCTGCATGGCAGGCAGGCGGCCATCGGAGTCAGGCGCCGCTCTGCTGACCTGATTGCCGGAGTTCGTGAGTTCCGCTCCAAATGCGCCATCAGTGCCCACTTCCAGAACGCGCTGGCCCTTTCCCACCAGACGCGAGGCGTAGTAGTGGCTGGAATAGCGGCTCCGCTTGATGGCGTACGGAGTCCAGTATTCCTGATACTCCGGATAGCAGCGGACGGCTCGCGACGTTTCCTTGTACCGATAAACCGCACGCACAATCGCGCTGGCGTACTTGAGCCCGTTCACATAGCAGATCTCGTCCCCGTAAAAAGTGGGTATCGGTACTTCGAGAATCCGAAAGCCCTGGTGGTGCAATTTGATGATGATTTCGGTATCGAAATGAAAATCGTCGGTCAGGTTATCAAGTTTGATTTCAGCCAGCGCGTGCAGATCGTAAGCTCGATATCCGCTGTGAAACTCAGTCAGATTCAAGCCGAGCGCGCGGTTCTCAAATGCCGTTAAAAGACGGTTACCAAGATATTTATAGAACGGCATGCCGCCCCGGAGAGGTCCGCCGAAATCCTTCATCATGCGCGAGCCGAACACGGCATCGGCTTCACCGCGAACGAGCGGGGCGTACATGGTGGAAAGAAGCTCCGGAGCATACTGGCCGTCGCCATGTAAGAGGACCACGATGTCGAAGCCCTGCTCGATGAAGTAGCGGTAGCCCGCCTTCTGATTGCCGCCGTATCCCAGGTTTTTCGGGTTCTTCAAGACCTGCAACTTCGGCAGGTGTACGAGGGATTGAATACCGACCGCGAGTTCAAAGGTGGCGTCCTGGCTGGCATCATCGAACACCACAACTCGCTCGACATTTTGCCAAACCTCCGGGGTGATTCGCTTCAGAACCTTGTCAAGTGTGGTGAGCGCGTTATAAGCAACAATGAAGATGCCGATGCGTTTGCCGCGATTATCTGCACGCTCGGCGGATTCTTCGAGTACGCTGGGCCGGAATGCCGGCAGCGGCTCGAACGGGAGCGCCGGACGGTTCAATGTGTCGACCGAAGAAGACATCGGGACGCGGAGGCCAGCCTTTGTTCTGATCGTAGCAGTTGGATCGATTGAAGTTCCCGTGGGCTGAAGCCGCACGGCGGCACGCTGAAGAGGCGTGCGCCACAAGACATTAGCCGGTAATGCTCGTGTAGACCATCGCAATCGCCAGAACAATCATCGTCACCGCAGTAGTCCAGGCGACCGCGTTTTGCCAGCCATGGTTCTTGAAGCTACCCATCAGCCGCGGCCGGTTCACGAGCCGGAGCATATAGACAAGCACAAACGGGATCAGGATACCGTTAGCCACCTGCGAATAAATGATGTATTTGAACAGCGGCAGGCCGGGGATCAGGACAAAGGCTGCCCCGCCTCCCACCAGGAGCGTGTATAGCCAATAAAAAACCGGCGCCTCCGAAAAGCGCTTGTCGATGCCGGATTCAAAGCCGAGTCCCTCGCAGATGTTATAGGAAGTGGCAAGCGGCAGAATGGCAGCGGAAAGCAAGGACGCGTTCACAAGTCCGGCGGCGAACAACAGTGCAGCAAACCGGCCGGCAAATGGCTTTAGTGCGAGCGCCGCCTGGGCCACGTCCTTCATCTCGGCGTTGCCGGAATGATAAATGGTGGCACCACACGCGACCACGATAAAAAACGCGATCACATCCGTGACGATGCAGCCGGTAATGACATCCAGACGGCAGAGATTGTAATGGCGGCTATCGACGCCTTTTTCGACCACGGCGGCCTGCAGATAAAACTGCATCCACGGCGTAATGGTCGTGCCGATGAGGCCGATGATCGCTGCGAGATAGGCCGGATCGGAGCTGAATGTTGGTATGACGGTTTGCTTCAGCGCCAGATCCCAATCCGGCTTCGCCAGGAATGCCGATACGGGATAGGCAAAATAGACGAGCGAAGCAATGATGAGGATGCGCTCCACCGGCTTGTAGCGCCCGCGTACGATGACCACCCATACGAGCACGGCACCGATGGGCACGACGATGTACTTGCTGATTCCGAAAATTCCCATACCGGACGCGAGGCCGGCAAACTCCGCGATAATGTTACCGAAATCCGCGAGCCCGAGCACCAGCATGGTGAAGAACGTGGCGCGCAATCCGAATTCTTCGCGAATCAGATCGGATAGCCCTTTTCCCGTAATTGCCCCCATGCGCGCGGCCATCTCCTGAACCACGATTAGGGCGACGGTGGTGGGGATGAGAGTCCACAGGAGCTTATATCCGAACTGTGCGCCGGCGTTCGAGTAAGTCAGAATGCCGCCGGGATCGTTATCGACATTGGCTGTAATGAAGCCCGGTCCGAGTACCGCGAGAAATGCGAGGAGCCGGGCGCTGATTAGGGAAAAGGGCGCCCTTCTGCGGATGGCGATGGGGCTCATGCGCAAATACGAGCCTTGGAACAATTGTTGAGCATAAAAGTTTCAAATATATGAGAAATTCCGTGTATTCCGCTCTATCCTTTTTAACTGTATGATTTAGCTAGCAGATGGCAACCATCAATCTGTGCTTTCTATGGCACATGCACCAGCCCCTGTACAAGGACCTGGTGAGCGGGTACTATAGACTCCCCTGGGCACGGCTGCACGCCCTAAAAGACTACTACGGCATGGTCAGCATGTTGCGGAATTTCCCGAAGGTGCATCAGACCTTCAACCTGGTTCCTTCGCTGCTCATTCAGATTGAAGAGTACGCGGAAGGACGCGCTTCGGACCCATTCCTACAAGCGGCTTTAAAGCCCGCCGAATCGCTCGATAAAGCTGAAAAGGAGTTCATTCTCCGCTACTTTTTTCAAGCGAACGAGCACCGTCTGATTCAGCGCTATCCGCGCTATGCCGAACTGTTCAGAATTGTACAGCACGCGAACAACGTGCCGGACCTGGCTGCGGCTTCATTCGATACGCAAGCATTCCGGGATCTGCAGGTGCTCTCGCAGCTTGCCTGGTTCGACGAAGAGTATTTGCAGAACGACCGGCAGGTTCGGGACCTGGCGCAGAAAGGGCGGCATTACACGCTCGGTGATCAGGCGCAACTCGGGCAGAAGCAGCTTCAGGCAATGTCGAACGTAATTCGCGCATACCGGGAGTTTGCTGCCAGCGGGCAGATTGAGTTATCGACCTCGGCCTTTTATCATCCAATTCTTCCGCTGATATGCGATACGAACGTGGCCAGCGTATCTCACCCTTATATTCCGCTGCCGACGCACTTTTCCTATCCGGGCGATGCGGAAGAACAGCTTCGGCGCTCGCTAAACTATTTCGAATCGAGATTCGGCGCACGGCCGGAGGGATTTTGGCCATCGGAGGGGTCGGTTTCGGACCAGACCTTCGAGATTGCCGCGCGGCTGGGGTTCCGATGGTCGGCTTCGGACGATGGCGTGCTGGCGCGAACACTCGATAAGAAGGCAACGCCTACAGTTACGTACCAGCCGTACCTGTGGCGGCAAGGCGGGCGGGAGTTAGCAGTAATTTTTCGTGACCACCGGCTCAGCGATCTGATCGGGTTTGTTTATCAGCGCATGGATGCCATGGAAGCAGCAAACCACTTTTTGAAAGAGGTGCGAAAGAGCTGCGCGCCTGTATTAAAAGCGGGACACGAAGCGGTGGTGGGCATTATTCTGGATGGCGAAAATGCATGGGAGTGGTATTTCGAGAACGGTCGGCCTTTTCTTTCGGAATTGTACACGCGGATTTCGGAAAGCAACGATATCAGCGCATTGACGGTCAGTGAAGGACTTCGCAAGCGGAAAGCGAAAGAGTTGAAGCGCATCTTTCCGGGTTCCTGGATCGATGCGAATTTCGATATCTGGATCGGGGCGGAGGAAGACAATCGCGCCTGGGATCAGCTTTTGCGCGCGCGCAAGTTCTACGGGGAAATGAAGCAATCGCCACAGGCGAACGATATTCCGAGGGACAAATTAGACTTGGCTTTTGAAGAGCTGCTGATCGCGGAAGGCAGCGACTGGTGCTGGTGGTATGGGCCCGAGCACTCTTCGGCAAACCGCGGAGAGTTCGATCAGCTTTACCGGGAGCACCTGTGTAATGTCTATCGACTTTTGGGACGCGAGATTCCGATTGAATTGAGCGAACCGTTGTTGCGCAAAGCGGAAACGGAAGTGCACGAGGCCCCGTCGGGCTTGATCCAGCCGACCATCGATGGGCAGGTATCCTCACGCCAGGAATGGACGGACGCCGGGCGATATCGGGTCGACCAGCGGTCCGGAGCCATGCACAGCCAGCGTTCGCTTTTTCAGGAGCTGCATTATGGGACGGATGGGCAGAATCTTTTTCTGCGAGTGGATTTCACGGCACAGAACTCACTCACGCCGGAACTGGAGCTGCGTTTCCGTCTGCGGAATCCTGCGGGGGACACGTTTCAGATTCACCTGTGCCAACGGGAAAGCAATGGACTCCAGATCGAGTCGGACCTTTCCTCCGACAGCCTGGCAGCGGCGATTCAGGAGATCTGCGAACTGCGCATTTCCATGGGCGCGCTGCGAATCCGCCGCGGCGATCCAGTGTTTCTGCAATTTTCCGTTTTACGCGAGGGACTGCCGGTTGCCTGGCTGCCGGCCAGCGGCGAACTCGAAGTGCAGGCGAATCCGATGATGGCGGCGTACGCGTTTTAGGGAGCTAAGGGCTTCCATCACTGCGTCAAGATTTCGGATCGTAGCACGTTAACCGGAGTACACAACGGGTCTGCAAGATCGTGTACTCGCTGGGAACCTTCTGTGATAACCATTAAAGACGGAAACCCATGTCCAAGCTACAGACGTTCACTTTGGCTCTGGCGGCTCTCGCGGCGGCCGTGCTGGTTCGAAAGATTATTGCGCAACAGCAAATTGAACGGCCTCCCATTGTTGGTCTGGCGCACATCGGGCTGTTTGTCAGCGATCTCGTAAAAGCAGACCAGTTTTATGGCCACGTGCTGGGATTTGAGCACTTCAGCCTCGACAAACCCACGGGCGGGCTCATGCTCAACTATTACAAGGTCAACGACCATCAATACATTGAGATCTACCCCGGTTTGAAGAACGATGAGCAGGACCGGCTCTCACATGTTGCCTTCGAAACTAACGACGCGCGCAAGCTTCGGGATTATCTCGCGAGTAAAGGCGTGAAGGTTCCGGCCGTTTTGAAACCCGGCCTGGACAAGAATCTCAGCTTCATGATCGACGATCCCGAAGGACGACGCATCGAGTTCGTCCAGTACATGCCCGGCGGGTTACATGCGAGCCGGTTCGGCAAGCTTCTGCCGGATACGCGTGTTTCGGACCACATGATCCACACCGGTTATATCGTTCAGGACCGCGCCGCTGAGGACCATTTGTATAAAGACATCCTCGGCTTTCAGGTGATGTGGTACGGCGGTCCGAAAGATGATCAGGTGAACTGGGTGGACATGCGCGTTCCGAATGGCAGCGACTGGCTGGAGTATATGTTGAACGCCAACAATCCGACCCCGAAACAGCGGGGCGTGATGAATCACCTGGCCCTCGGTGAAAAGAGCATTCAGCCCGGGTATCGCACTGTCCTGGACCGCGGATATCAGCCTCCGCAACCGCCGAAGATCGGGCGCGATGGCAAATGGCAGCTCAACTTGTACGATCCGGACCTGACGCGCGTGGAATTGATGGAATTCAAGCCGGTGCAGACACCCTGCTGTTCGCCGATGATAACGAATAATGTAAGTACAAATAAAAAGCCCGCCGTTACCGATCGATAACGGCGAGTGGACGTACTTCGGAGGACGCGACCTACTCAATATCGCGAGGACGCTTCTTGCGATTTCGCTTGCGCGCGAGGGCTTCTTTGGTCCGGCGCTTCTCACCCGGTTTCAGGTAAAAGGAGTGCCGTTTGATTTCTTTTACGATGTCTTCCTGCTGGACTTTCCGCTTGAACCGGCGAAGAGCGCTCTCCAGCGTTTCGCCCTCTTGCAGATGAACTTCTGCCAAAAACTTTTCACCACCTTCCGTTCTGCCCGGCCATGCACAGGCAGCGGGGTACTCAAAACATTGTAGCGTAATTTTGTGAGGGCGGCGGAGCTTCACGCCACCGCGCTAAAACGTCACTCGCGCGCTTAATTGCAGCACTCGCGGCCCTGGTGCTGCCTGGCTGGTAATTTTGCCAAACGAAGACGAATTGATATTCGTGGACGGCGGCGAAAAATTCACGAAATTGAAGATATTGAACGCGTCCGCCTGGAAGGTCAGCTTCACGCGCTCCATGATGGCGAAATCGCGCCGCAGATTCATATCGATGTTGTAGGTGGAGGGGTTCGTAATTCCAAAGGCGCCCACCCGCGGCGTGTTGCCGTAAGTGTAAGGAGCCGGTGCGACGAACGCGGACTTATCGAGAAAGGTCGCGGTGTTCGATCCCAGCAGATTGCCGCTTCCCCAGGGGCCGCCGATGCGAACCGGACCGCTGAAGCTCGGATTGTAGTTCGCATAGCAACTTCCAGCCTGCGGCACGTTGCAGCTTGAGGTCATGATGATGCCGATCGGCACGCCCGAACGGTATGTCCCGATTCCAGAGATCTGCCACCCGCCTACGATCCGCGAGACAATGCCGCGATTTGCAACCCAGTGTCGTCCAGGCCCGAACGGAAGCTGGTACGTTGCAAACGCATTAATGGCAACCGGCGGCAATTGCGTCATCGCCTTCTCGTTCTTCCAGTAATACGCGGTTTGCAGATTACTCTGGGTCTGGTTCGAGATCATGTTCGAGGCGGTATCGTCGAACGCCTTCGCCCAGGTCAGATTGGCATGGAATGTGAGCCCGTGAGAAAACTGCTGGATGGCGTTTACCTGCAACGAATTGTAGTTCGAGTTACCAACGTCCCCGTACAGGTCGCCGATGCCCGAATACTGCGGCCACGGCCGGAGCATCTGAGCCAGCGATCCGGCAAAATTCGGATACGGCAGACCGATGCCGGGAATGATTGCGTCCGCTTTGGCAATCACGGAGGGAGTGACGGCTTGTTGCAACAAATCCCCGAGCGCAAGATACGCGGGATTCATTTGGTCTGTGTAAATGCCCCGGCCGCCGCCTCCCAGACCATGCCCGTTGCTGCCGACGTATGCAAATTCCAACATCAGGTTGGGCGTCAAGCTGCGCTCAATGCTGAAATTCCAGTTCTGGTAACGCGGAGGACGCCCACCGATCACCGGATCGCCGTAGTTCAAGCTGGAAGCGTTGGTGTGGCCGGTGTACCAACCCGTTCCATATGTCGGGGTCAGGAACGGGGGAGGAGCATAGGGCGGAACCCCGCTGTTCCAGTTGAACGCTGGCGTGTAGGTATTGATTCCCGTGAAAGACGGTGTGGCCGAATACCCGATGAAGTCCGTTCCGGTACGTCCGCCGCCGCGGCCGCCCACCGCGCCGCGATGCGTGTACATGATGGCGTAACCGGCCCGGATCACCGTTTTGTCGTTCAAGCCGTAAGCCAGGCCCAGCCGCGGACCAAGATTGAAGTAGTCGGTTGCGATATTGGTGGTGCAGTGGCAACTGTCGGGACCGTATCCGGCAAATTGGAGAATGCCCGGGTAGTTGCCGACCAGGGGATTTCCAATGTTTGGGTTAAACCACGATTCGACGTTATTGACTTCCTGATAGGGTGTCCAGATATCGTGGCGAAGCCCTAAGTTGAGGGTCAGTTTGGGCGAGATTTTGTAATTGTCCTGAACCCACCAGGAATAATCGCGATAACGGCCGCCGGTTGCCACCACGGAATCCTGCACCACCGATGCACTCCCGACCGCGCCCAATAAGTAACTGGCGTAGGCGTTGCCCTGGCTGGTTTGCAAGGTCCCCGCCGAATTAAACCCGGCCGTGGTGTTGTTGCTGAAAGTCCAGGTCGCCAGACTACCGTAGGTGTGCTCCTTTTCGTTGGCCTGGAGCCATTGGATCTGCGCGCCAAAGATCAGGGAATGCTTTCCGCGCGTCCACTGCAGATTGTCCTGGAGCGTAAATGTGTTTTGAACATCGTTGAAGGCACGCGAGTTGGTGCCGCGCCAGGCGTCAGGAGATTCCGCGCCGCTCCAACTGATTTCGGGAAAAGCCGAAGCCGCTTCGCCCGGCGGGAGCCCGGTCAGGCCGGCTTTGATCGGGTAATCGCCGTTGATGGTTGCGTTCGTGATCGGAACCGAGAACCGCGAGAGACCGTATGTGAACTGGTTGACCACGGTCGGGGAAGCCACGTAGGTGTACTTGACCAGGGCGGTCGTCGGATATTCATCGACAAAGCGCGTGTTCGCGTACGGCAGCGGAAGCGTGTTGCCGCGGTAAGCCGTCGTTTGACTGCGGTGTCCATGACTGAACACAACGTAGGCGCTGTTCTTCTCGTTGATGTTGAAGTCCACTTTGTCAGTCGTGCTGTTGTCGTGATAGCCGACCGGAACGGACTCCAGATAGTTGTCCTGCAAATTCGTGTTGATGGGCGTGGGGAGGAACGACTGGAAGTACTGCGAGATGGGCGAGATGCGGCTCGCGGGAATGATGTTGCCGGGGAATGCCGTTCGCGTACAAACACCGCCGGTGCAGACTGTGGAGTTTGGATCGTAGATCTTGATGCCGGACGCCAGGAGCGCGCTGAAGTCGCCGCTTCGTTCGGCCATGGTTGGAATGGAGGCAAGCGACGGCTGCGCGCCTTGCGTGAACCGGAAGCCGTCGTAATTCGAAAAGAAAAAAATCTTGTTCTTTTTGATCGGGCCGCCAATATTGAATCCGAATTCGTTTTGATGTTCCGCGGGGGTACTCGCCGCAAAGAAGCCGCGGGCATCGAAAGCGGTGTTGCGCAGGTACTCGTACCCGGCGCCGTGAAACTCATTGGCGCCGGATTTCAAAACATAATTTGAGGCTCCCTGCCCCTGGTACATCACCGACGTGCTCGCCGATTCAAGCTGGAACTGGTCGACGGCTTCAACCGAAACACCGAGCCCGAGCGTGCGGCTTTCCCCTTCCGCGCTGGGGTTTGTCGTGGGCAGGCCCTCGACGTAGATTTCCTGCGAGTGCTCCTGCGCTCCCAGCACATTGCCCGCCGTATTTCCGGTAGCGGAACTGGTGGAAACACCCGGCAGCAGAGACGTGAAAGCCGTCGGGTCGCGCGGTGCATTGCCCATTTCGAGCGGCAGAGCACCGTAAATGTCGTTTCTCACGGTTTGACCTTCGCTCGCATCGGACGTATCAAGCTGCGGCGGCGCGGCGGTTACGGTCACTTCCTGGTTGGTAGCTCCAAGCTTAAGCGACAAATTGAGCCCTACCTGGGCCAGAGCATCCACCACTACATTCTGCTGGCGTGTCTGTGAGAAGCCCGGGGCGGAGGCCGTCACGTTATACTTTCCGGGCGTGAGCGGAGACAGCACGTAATAGCCCGCCGTGGTTGTATTGCGGGTCGTCGCTACACCGGTTGCGACGTTCGTCGCGGTCACGGTTGCATTGGGAATCGGCGCGCCGCTGGGATCGGAGATCACCCCTTGAATGGAACCGGTGCCGCCCATCTGGGCAAACAGCGGAATGGAGAGAAAAATTCCTGTAAGAGCTGTGTAAATACGCTTGTTCATGGCCAATCCCTTTTGAGTCGCTCTCCCTTACGCGCTAAAGCGGGCGTGCTCTACACGCCAGGTCGGGGTTCTGTTCGTGCGTTACCCGCTTTCGCGACTTCCACCGCAAAGACGTAAGTGGGACCGAACATATTAGACCGGAAAATCACCCACTTTTCATCCGGAGTAAAGCTGACGTTTGGTTCGAGCCGGTAATTGTGACGGGACATGTTCACCAGGCGCTCCGCATGAAAAACGCCGGGCCGAATCAGATCCTTGCCGGAGACTCCCGTATTTTTGATCAACTCCGGATGAAATAGATAAATCCACTCGCCATCCGGAGCATGAGCCACCTGTCCGGGATCTCCGCCGTCGCCGCAGAAAAGTGTTCCATCGCGCGACACATTGAAGTGAATGGACCACTCGTTCCGCTGCAGGTGATACCAGGTTCGTTCTCCGCTCTGAACGTTGTAACCAGCCACCCAAAAGTCCTGGCCCTTGGGCGTCTGCAGGTCGTACCAGATCTCCTGGCCATTCCAGCCCCAGAACTCGTGCCCGGCGATCTCCATCTCCATGGTTCGGTGATGGATCAGCATGTTATGCGTGCCGTCGGTGTGGATCGTCCAGATGCGGTCCACCTCCTGCCACGGCCCTTCATGGCAATACATCAGGAGATGCGGGTCGGCCGGCGAAAAGAGCAGATGGTTGATCCAATCGGTACTGTGGAGCAGGTCTTTGCGCTGGCCCGTGCGCATGTCGATCGTGAACAGCACGATGGGAAGCCGCGCATGCAGCCGCTGGACCATCATCTCCCCTTTATTCCGCGGCTGATCGAGCGGATGGATCTGCTGTTCGCGCGTGCCGCCGTAATCCTGCCCGCCGCGTTCCAGATACGTTCCCGCTGCGAGCGTCTCATCCGCATTGATGGCCGTCACGCTGCCGTGTTGCGGCAGATCCGCGATCTTGCGGGTCTGCCCGGTATCGACGTTGGCCGTGTAAAGGGATCGATCCTCGGTGTAATACACCTGGGAACTGTTCCGGCCGGCGACAATCACATGAACCCTTCCCTTCACCACCGGGCGAGTCTTAAAGGTTTGTAGATCCAGAACCGAGATTCCGTCCGGCGTGGTGTAGACCATTTCCCTGCCCCCGGACGTATAGGCATTCTCGTTGAAGTAGAGACTGGCGCTTCCGGGCTCATCTGTGAGCCGGAGGACGCGATGGCCGGTATCGGGGTCCACCCATTCCTTGGGCGGCTCAGCGGCCCACGTCACGGCCGCAAACAGAGCCGCGACCGCCAGGGAGCGGGTTTTCCAGGGAAGCGCGAAGAGACGGCATACGAGTATGGACATCAACCGTATCCTAGACGCATCGCAGACACGGAGTGTAACCGCATACAATGAAGACTTGAGATGCGACTGCCGAAACGGCTCCTGGCGGTATTGCTGAGCGCCCTCACTCTCCAGGCATTTCAAACTACGTCTGGAGGACCTTGAGCCGCGTCTCACGTGGCAGGGTTACAACGCCAAGGTGTCAGCCGAACGTTGAATGCCGAGCCGCACGAAATCAAAGCGCTGCTTCATGGCCAGCTCGCATTGGGCCGAACGCAAGAGCTTCAGCACGAGATGCTGGCCATCGGGATTCCGTTGTGATTGACATTGCGAATAGATAACAGGAGAGCAACGGCTATGAGCGAGGAACCCCACACTACCACAAACCCACGAGGGCCCTTCTCCTCTATCACCGGTCTAACGAACTCCAGAAGCTCTTTATCCGTCATCAATTCGTCAGCTGTCGCCCGCGCCTTGGCATCGTCGAACGCTAAAAGAGATTCGGTGATCGCCCATATCATTTCCCTGGAGCGTTTCGAGCGGCATCAGTGATGCGTGGGATCGATGCCTTGTCCTGGAGCAGCGCAAGACCTTCGGCGGAGTACATCTGGATGCCGTAATTCGCTGACGGCAGACCTTTTCTCAGTATGGGAAGCCCGCGCGGATCACCCGTCATCGCCAATAACGAAAACTCTACCGGACACACACTCAGCTGCTCGTACAGCGCATTAGCTTCAGACGCGCTGTTGGCTTTCACCCACTCTGAAACGCCGAAGAGATCTTCCCTCGAATGCTTTTCCCCTCCGTCGAAGGCAAGCCCGTATGGACCTTTGCTGTCTACAATCTGCTGCGCTCGGCTGGCTATGTTCGGGTGGGCCTTTATGCTCGTGCGTCCACCGACGATCAACAGAGGTTGCCAATGCAGCTTCCCACGGTGCGAGTACGCCGCACTGCGGGCTGAAAGTTTGACTTGCAAGTGCGTGAGGTCGGTTCCGGCACAGCAAAGCACCAAGCGCGCGAGAAACCGCTTCAACCGGCTCACCACGTGGTGCCCTTTCGCCTGAATGCGTCACCGTAATCCGACCCAGTTTACTCAGAAAAATCTGATCCACTGGCCAGTACGCTATATCCCCCTTGGCGCAATTAATTTCAGCCCGTGTTCCGAAGTAATTTTGATTCTTACGAGACAGAAACGCTCTGTCGAGCTCAGGGCGGACCCACACCTCACGTCCTGAAGCACGACGTGTGCTTTTGTCTCGAGTTTTCTCCCGAGGGGTTGGATTGCGCGATCGTGGATTCCAGCTACAGAAGGTTTTCTGCCTTCCGCTTTTGCTGTCTTGTGTATACTCGCACAGCTGGGCGGCGGTTGCTAAAGCCGATTCCGTGGTAGTACAACAGAACGGCAACACAGTGGCATTCGAGACCGGTGCGGACTATAACGCGTATCTCAATTGGGAATCGGTAACGACCGGGCAGTGGTCTGGCTGGGGAAGCTTAGGCACCGCTGGCGGCGGATTCACAACCCCTCCGGCCGCCATCGTGCAACAGAGCGGAAACACGGTGGTGTTCGAAGTGGGTGCGGATCACAACGTTTATTTCAATTGGGAATCGGCGGCGACTGAACAGTGGTCAGGCTGGGGAGATTTAGGAAGTGCTGGCGGTGGATTCACCGCTGCCCCCTCCGTCATCGTGCAGCAGAGTGGGAACACGGTCGTATTCGAAGCGGGTGGAGACCACAACGTTTATTTCAATTGGGAGTCGGTGACGACCGGGCAGTGGTCAGGCTGGGGAAGCCTGGGCAGCGCGGGCGACGGATTCACAACCCCTCCGGCCGCCATCGTGCAACAGAACGCGAACACAGTAGTGTTCGCCGTGGGTGCAGATCAGAATGTTTATTTCAATTGGGAGTCGGTGACGACCGGGCAATGGTCAGGCTGGGAAAGCCTGGGCAGCGCAGGCGGTGGATTCACAGCCACACCAGCCGCAATCGTGCAACAGAACGGGAATACGCTGGTGTTCGAAGTTGGTGCAGATGACAATGTTTATCTTAATTGGCAATCCTCGACAACGGAAGAGTGGTCGGGCTGGGAGGGCCTGGGCAGCGCAGGCGGTGGATTCACAGCCACACCAGCCGCAATCGTGCAACAGAACGGGAATACGGTGATAACCGAAGTAGGCGTCGACCAAAATATTTATCTTAATTGGCAATCCTCGACAAGCGAGGCGTGGTCAGGCTGGGGAGGCTTGGGGAGTGCTGGCGGTGGATTTCTAGCCGGCGGCTCGGGCACTCCTGATCCTCAGCCTGCACCCTATCCAGATGATCTGTCCTCACCCTCGCACCCAACCGGCAGTTGCAATATCACTGGTAATTGGACAGACAGCGTGAGCGGTGCCAGCTGGTCTATTACTCAGAACAGTAGCAATATCTCAGGTTCTCTCAATCTTAGCGCCGGAGGCTGTGGCAACGTAACATGGGTGGTGGTAGGGCAAGCTTCCGGCAATGCCGCTACTTTGACGGCGTCCAATCCTAATCCGTCGGTGGATGCATGTGGAGCCCCGGCCGCGAGTACTGTAACGGCAAGTGTTGCCTTCGGAAGCTGCATGTCTGGCGCTGTGAACGAGACTGCTAACATTCCGGGCTACACGAACTCATTCGGTCAGACTTACTCGCCTCAGACCCATACTGGTTCAGGAAATTGGACCTTGGCTTCGCAGCAGCTGACGTTTAACTTAAGTTCTCCATCACAGATCCCGATTCCTAGTGCCACGAACAACGCGCAAATGATTCCGCTGTCGACAAGTGATACAGGTCTGCAGATTCAGACGACCTCTTCACTGGGAAGCTATCCGTTCAGCGTAAACTACTCTGCCCCATTAGAAGGCAATACCAACAGCAGCTGTGCTGCAAGCCTCTCGATTCCCGATGGGACAGGAACGGGATCAGCAGCCAGCACAATCTCTGCTTCCCCGTCGGATTGTAGCGGAATCTTCGGCGTATACGGCAATGTTGGCGGCACTACCACCCAGAATGCGATTGACATTGTCGTACCACCAGATATCCTGATTCGAGAGCTCTGGGGCGAGGCAAATAGGCAAGCCGCGACGGGAGATCAGGTTTCCGAGTTGGCTGTTGGCAACGCGATTCGCCAAAGATTTAAAGATGGGGTGTACTTTTCTCACTTTCAAAACTATCAAGACATGAATGTCGGCCCTTATAACCAAGGATTTGATGGTCTAAATCGATGCGCACCAGGATGCCTCAATGCGGTTCAGCACGCAACGGAGACATTGAATGCAGCGTACATCTTTGGCGGAGTCAGTATGGCAGCGACAGATGTTGCGGACTCCAAATGCTTTGTAAGCCCCACCCCCGACGACTGGAAACTGATCTCAGCAGCATTACAGGGCCAGACGACACTATTTCCAGGCCCCTTGCAGGTCAAGCCTACATGCTGGGATCCTACACACAGGCAACTCGTGTATAAGTCCTCCATCGGTAGTAATGCGGGATATAACACTCCAGTACCGGCTTTCATTTTCGAACAATGGAGGGACCCCTCGTGGCCCGCGGTCATACAAATCCAATGAGATTATCCAATATGAATAGAAGTATAGGTTTTGCCTTTGTATTGATAAGCTTCTGCAATCAAATCTTCGGTCAGTCCAGTGCGGCTACCCCGTCCGACTCCAGCGCACAAAAACGGCACGAGGCATATCGAGAGGCTAATCGCCAGGTTTACGCAAGACATGAGGACCCTGGATCTGGGAACCTAAACGCGTCCGAGCAAAATGTTCGCTCGATAGCCAAGCAGCTCGATTCAATGATTGGCAAGGAAATCGAGATGGCGCTATCCACGCCTGAACCGTCCCCTCAGAGTGTTATCTCGGCAATAGCCGCCTTGCAGGGGGACATCAGTCTTTCTACATGGGGCCCAGAGGAGACGAATACACCGTTCGTGAAGCTGTTTTCGCTGAATGGAATCCAAACGGCTGCTGTCGCATATGTGATCATGCAGGGCGGGGATGCCACGCCCGATACACAGCCTTATCTCGTCTTCTACGACAATGCCTCCGGAGACTGGTCTAAGAAAGCCGCAGCTCCAACGCTGGATGACTTTGAGGGATGTACCTTCTCGGTTGCACAATTGAACTCGAGCGCATCCGGAGAGGGATGGTTTCTAGCGTGGGGGATACCATTTGGCAGCAGCCACGGTTCCGTACGGGTTCGTCTTTACTCGTTTGACGGTTTCACCGTACACACACCCTGGAAACGCGACAACCTTGACGGTGGGAAGATTACAGTGGTTTCTGATACTGTAATAATCGATTATCTCGACTCAAGAGACCCTTCCATCCAAAAGCACGAAGTATTCCATCTCTCAGCGAATGGGCTTCTACCACAATAGACATGCTGGCACGACGGCTGAGGTATTCGTGAGCGAACCAGGCCCACCGGTACATGCGCAAGTACATCGACGATACGAAAGCGAAGGACGCCACCCCGATTGTCTGCTCCGTGATTCCGCGGAAAATTTGGAAAGACGGCAAGATTGTCCGCAACGATCATGACTACGCAGGATGGGCGAGAGAAGTAGCGACACAAGAAGGCGTACCGTTTGTCGACCTGAACGAGATCATCGCCGCCCGCTACGACGCGATGGGCCCGGCCGCGGTGAATCCGCTGTTCGGCGATGAGCATACCCATACGACCCGCGCCGGAGCGGAGTTGAATGCAGAATGTGTGATTGCAGGATTGAAGGCTCTACGAAACGATCCGCTCGCTCAGTTCTTTTCGGCGAAAGCAGCGACCGTGAAACCCGCGGAACCGATCTCGGCAGCACAGGTAAGCTGACCTCAAACGAGATCAAGGAATTCTTCCACAGAGAGACCTGCCTGATCGATAATCGACATAAGTGTCCTCCGCTTAAGATCGGTATCGTGGAAGGGAAGCGTCACTCGCAATTCCGGTTTTTCTAGATGTTTCAAGTAGCAGTGAGAGCCTTTTGTGTGGTGAACGTAGAAACCTGCTCACTGAAGGGAGCGAAGAACTTGCGCCGGCTTGAATGCTGGTAAGCGCCGGCTCATGCCGGTTTGGGCAGCGCAATCCGAATCTGTTCCTTCACAGGCTCCAACGTGATTTTCTTGTCAGCGGGAATAGGCAAACCGTCCTTGACGAGGCTTTCCAAATATCCTTCGATCGCCTCTTTTGCACGCTCATGAGCCTCCTCGTAGCTGTCGCCTTCGGTTACGAGCCCAGGAAGAGCAGGACAAGAAACAACGTAACCACCTTCCTCAGCCGGTTCAAACAGCACGGTGTAGCTATATTCCGCCATGGGCTTTCTCTTTCCGATTCTAATTCCTCGGCTGATTACCGCCCCAGTTCCTTATCAAAAAACCGCGCCATGATCTGATGCGCTTCTTTCGATTCGGGTAGCGCCGGATTGTTCCAGAACGCATGCGGCAGCGCCTCAAACACCACAAGCTGCGCATCCACACCGGCTCTCAAAAATGCGCGGTGCAGAATCGTGGTGCCGCTCAATAGAAGATCCCGTCCGCTTGTAATGAACAATGTCGGCGGAAACCCCTTCAAGTCGGCATAAATCGGCGAGAGCACCGGGTCTTTGGGATCGGTCGAACCGGCGTACGCATTCTCTGTACTCGAATTTGCCTTGGGCGGTGCGAGATAACCCGAAAGACCATTCAACGCGAACAGCGCGCGCGAATCGCCGGTATGCGCGAAATCGCCGAATCCGGAAAAAATGCCGAGCGCGCCCGGAAGCGGCAAACCGAGCTGCCGCAATTTCGAAGCGACTTCCGCCGTCAAAATGGCGCCTGCGGACGTGCCAAAGATCGCGATGTTCTTCGGCTGGTGATCCTTGAGCACCTCCTTATAGACAGCCACGGCATCCTCGACTGCGGCAGGGAACGGATGCTCGGGTGCGAGCCGGTAGAGCACCGCAATCGCCTTCGTCTGGGTCATGTACGCAACGGGAATCGTCTCGGTGTACGAGCCGGAATCCGAGTTGAATCCGCCGCCGTGCAGATTGATCAGAATCCGGTCGTTCTTTTCGGCGGGAATTGTCAACGGCGCGATGATCCGCACCGGCACACCCGCAATCTTCTGCTCCTCAATGTGCACGGGATAAAGCTGCTCGAATCGCTTGCCCGTCGCATTTTGCCACGCGTCGGTCTTGCTACGCCGCTCTTGCAGCGATTCGTTCGGCTTCGTATCGGGAATCCGCCGCGCCAGCGATTTCTGCGCTTCCGGGCTGACCGTATCCGGCACCGGAACAATCCGGGTCACATGGGCGGTTCCGTTCGCATCGATGTAGCTCGAATCCGTTTCGGGAATCGATTTCGGCTGCTCCTGCGAAAACGCAAAAGAACACGCCAGCAGAAGCGAAGTAAGCAGACTCAGTATTTTCATCTCAGTGCAGCAATTGGAACGCGTAGAGCGTATCGCCCGCGCCGACCACCAGGTACTGATTGCCATCCAACTCGTAAGTCATCGGACCGTTACTTACCGCCGCGGGTAAATGGAAGTGCCACAGAATATCGCCACTTCCAGGGTTCCACGCGATCAGATTCCCGGAAGGATCGCCACTGAACAGTAACCTGCCCGCCGTGCTCAAAATGCCCGATCGCGCACTTCCCCGGGCCGGAAAATCGTGACACCAGCGAATCTGGCCGGTTTGATAATCGATTGCTTCCAGAACAGAATGGGCCCAGAGAGTCCGGCCGCTGCCGCCGTAACCTTCTGGCTTCGCGTCCGTGTCGGTCAGGTACGCAAGACTGTAGCCATCGATCGCGTTCACGTAAAACAAGCCGAAATCGGGATCGTAGCTCGGCGGGAACCAGTTCGTTCCGCCGCCCGCGTTGATGTTGAGCAGCGCGCCGTCCGTCTTCGGCTCTTTCGCCACGTTCGGGATCGGTTGACCTTTCGCGTCCACGCCCTTCGCCCAGTTCGCGCCCACATAGGGAACGCTGATCAGGTCCTTTCCGTTCGTGCGGTCTAAGACGAAGAAGTAGCCGTTACGCGCCGCCTGGGCGAGCATCTTTCGTTGCTGTCCGTGAAAGACTCCATCAAACAAAACCGGCGTCTCGACGTTATCCCAATCGTGCGTGTCATGTGGCGACGCCTGGAAATACCAGACCAATTTCCCCGTATCCGGATTGAGCGCCACAATTGAGCACGTCCACAAATTGCTGCCCTTGCGTCCTTGCCCCGCGTACACAGGATTCGGATTGCCCGTTCCCCAATAGAGCAGATTCAGCTCGGGGTCATATGTCCCCGGGAGCCAGGTCATGCCGCCGCCGTGCTCCATCGCGCCTTTGTCCGGCCAGGTCTCGGCGCCCGGTTCCCCCGGCCGCGGCTCGGTATTCCAGCGCCATTGCAGCGCTCCGGTCTCCGGATCGCGCGCTTCGAGATAGCCCGGCACATCCATCGCATCCCCGCCCACGCCGACGATGATGTGATTCTTGACAACGAGCGGCGCCATGGTTGTGAAGTACTGCAGGGCCGCATCGGCGACGTGAACTTTCCAGCGTTCCTTTCCGTCCTTGGCGTTCAGCGAAATAAACCAGCCATCCGGACCCAGGAAATACAACCAGTTTCCATACATTCCGACCCCGCGATTGCCGATCAAATGCCCGCCGTGATCCACCCAATCGTATTGCCAGAGTTTTTCGCCCGTTCTTGCATTGACTGCCCAAACGTGGTCAGGAATGGTGAAGTAAAGAATCCCGTTCACTTCAAGGGGCGTCGATTTGATCTCGGGAAAAGGTTCGCCGCGCTGCGGGCCGACTTGCGTGCGGTACATCCAGGCCAGCGCCAGCGAGTGAATGCTGGAGGGATTGATCTGCGTCAACGGGCTGTAGCGCCGCCCCGAGTAATCACCGTTGTACGTGGGCCACGTATCGGTAGGCGGCTGGCCGAGCTTCGCAGGATTCAGAATTTGCCCAACAAAAACGGCCGGCAGGAGAGCCAGTCCGGCAACCAGCAGAATCTTTCCTACGTTCATTTCAGCGTCACCAGATAGGCCAGTAAGTTGTGCATGTCGGCATCGGTATAGGTCTTCAGTAACTCGCGATGTCCGGCGAGCGGATCTTTAATTTGAACTTTTACTTCATTGCGCGGCCAGGAATGATATTCGCCGGACGAATCGTAGATGGAGATTGTGAAATCGTCCATGTACTTCAGGCGGCCGTTGATCGTCTCTCCAGAGGGCAGCGTGACGGTCGCCATCTCTGAGGGCCCCGTGCTCTCGCCTCCGCGGAAGAAACCGGCCGATCGCGACGGATACAAGAACTGCGCCTGCAAATCCGCGGGGTCGAACTTGCTCGCGACGTGAGCCAGATCGCCGGTTGCCGAATGGCACCGTGTGCAATGGCTATCGAAGAACGCCTTTCCTGCCTGGGCATTCCCGGTGACAACGTTCTGCACTTGGTATAGCCCGCGGTTCGCAACATCTTCGACGCGCTGGTGCAGAAATTCGGCGATGTCGTACAACTGCGCATCGGTGAGCGCGGCAAATGCGGGCATGCCTTTGTCGGGCCGCCCCTTGCGGACGAAGGGGCCGAGCAGCTCGCCCTTCTGATCGTGAAGCACTATCGAGGAGCGCAGCAGATCCGGCCCTTCCGCACCGGTCGCCTTCGCCCCATGGCAGAACGCGCAGTTCTGTTCAAACAACTTCGCTCCGCGTGCCGCCGCCGCGGCGTCCGGAACCGGACCTAAACCCAGAAACTCTCGGGTGCGTTCTCCGCGCGATTGCCCCGGATTCGGCCGGTGCGAGATCTCTTGCGCCGAACCGGCCAGACCAAGACACAGAAGTGCGACGGCTCCTAAGGTTACCGGCGTTCTCACTATGCTCTTAAGGTTACTCCGCCGCGGCCCAGGCCATACCGTCGGTTCCCCGCCCCGCGTTGATCAGCGACTGCACCTTCCAATCCGGAATGCTGATCGCCGCGACTTTGTGGCTCGAATCGCAGGAAACATACGCCACCTGGTCATCCGGCCGGACGAGCACTTCCTGTGGAGCACTCGGAACGTCGATCTCATGCACCACTTTCATCGCGCCCAGATCGACCACCGCTACTTTGTTCGCCTTGGGCACAGCCACGATCAGATACTTGCCATCCTTCGTTGCCGCGGTTCCGTATCCGGGGGCAGGCAGCGGCACCCAATGGGTCACTTTGTTCGTCACGGTATCGATCACCGCAAGCTGCGGCTTCGTCTGATCGGACGTGAACACCAGCTTGTCGTCCGGCGAAATCGAGATACGCTGGGTTTCCTTCGAAATCGGAATGACCGCGATGGTCTTTTTGCCTTCTATATCGAGCACCGACACAGTGCCCGGACCAACATTCGCCGTGTATCCGCGGCGCCCATCGTGCGAAATCGTCAGCATGTGCGATTCGGGCTGATCTGTTGGGATGGAGCCGACGATCTTCAGCGTGTGCGGATCGATGATGGTGACGGATTTGTCAAGCTCTGTGGTGACGTACAGCATGCCATCTTTCGGACCGAACACGGGGCAGTGCGGGCGCACGCCATGACCGAAATCGACCTCGCCCACCAACTTCCGCTGCTTAATATCGATTACGACCATGTTGCGGCCGTTGGTTCCAGGCTTGCCCACTCCCGAATTGCCATAGATCGGCACGTATGCTCTTCGGCCGTCCGGCGAGGCCGCCACTTCGTGACCCGTCACTCCGCCTTCTTGCACCTCAGCGACCTGCTCGCGCGAAATGGGATCGATAATTCCCAAGGCGGCATCACCCTTGTTGGCGACGAGCAGATGGCTGTTGCGGGTAGTTGTATCAGGAGAGTTCGCACCTGAGCTTGACAGCATAACTCCTAAACCCAAACCGACCAGCAGAATCCCGTTAACGTATTGCATTCTGTCATGCTCCTCCCGGCGTTTACAGTATCACAGTGGGAGGTGAGAGCGACAAGCTATGAAGAACCGCAATTGCTACTCGGTGCGTAGCGCGACCATGGGCTCGACGCTCGCGGCCCGCGCAGCCGGAATCCAGGATGCTAAGAGTGCGGCCGCGCAGAGTAATAACGTCGCGATGGTGAGCATGCGCGGGTCCCAGGGAGAGACGCCGAAGAGTTGACGCGTCATAAGCCGGCCCGCAGCGATGGCGAGCGGGATGCCGACGCCAAGTCCAATGCCGATCTGGGAAAAGGCGCCGCGAAGGACCAGGCGGACCACGCTTGCACGATCGGCGCCCAGGGCCATGCGGACACCAATCTCGCTCGTACGCTGTTCGACGGTGTAGGCCATTACGCCGTATAAACCCACCGCGGCGAGAACAAGCCCGAGCACCCCGAAGAGCATGGTGAGGGTGGCGATCATGTTCTCCTGTTGAAAATCGCCGGCGAGAATTTCCCAGTACGGATCCACGCTGTAGACCACCAAGTTGGGATCGATGCTGGCAAGCGCTTTTCGCACCTCGGTTTCGATCCCGGGCGGATGGCCGGGTGCCCAGATGACGATGTTGTAGAGGAAATGCGAGAACAGGTCGAAGGTGTTGTATTGCGGATCGTCATATTTGACGCTTTGCGTTTCGGGCAGCCAGAACATCGGGCGGATAGGCTGCTTTACACCCCAAGTCATGTAGCGCATGTCTCGCACCACACCGACAATTTCGAATTTGCCTGCGTACTGAATGCGGTCCATCCCGAAGTGCTGGCCGATCGGGTTCTGGTGTTTGAAGAAGCGCCGAACGAAGGCTTCGTTGACAACGGCAACGGGACGAGTCGTGGCGGTGTCCTGCTCTTGAATGGAGCGGCCCTGCACGATTTTTGCGCCGAGGGTTTCAAAGAAGCCGGGCATGACGCGGGCCCAACCGGCACCGGTGTCCTCCTTGGGTCCGGGTTCGGGGCGGCCTGCGATCCGAATACCCTCGTTCCAGCTATCGCCGCTCATGGGCGCGTAGAGAGCGGGAGCGACCATGCGCACTCCGGGTATGCCCAAGAGGCGCTCATCGACACGGCGGAAGAACGGCTCCATCTGTTCGGGCTTGTAGTTGCCGAGCGTTGGGTTGATCGAGACGAGATAGCGGTCCTTCGTTTCGAAACCAAAATTCTGGTGTTCGAGATTGCGCAGGCTCTGGCCGAGCAGAGCAGCAGCGGAGAGCAGCACGAGCGACATCGCAGCTTGCGCGATCACCAGCGACTTTTGCGCGATGGAGCCGCCCCCGCGCACGGAACGATTGCTGCCGCGCAGAGCTTCCACCGGATCGACATGCGACGTCATCCAGGCGGGAGCAATACCAAAAAGCATTCCGGTGAGCACCGAAACCGCGAGCGTAAAGAGCAAAACGGGCCAGGAGGGCGATGCGTCGACCGGGACGTAGTTCGCCGGGCCGCGACCGTTGTGGAACGCGAGATAGAGAATCAGTTTGCTGCCGCCGTACGCGATTCCGATTCCGAGAATGCCGCCGATGATGGCAAGCAAGGTGGATTCCACGAGCGCTTTGCGCACCAGCCGGCCGCGTGACGCACCGAGGGCGACGCGCAGAGAAGTTTGCGAGCGGTCCTTCAGGCCGCGGGCGAGCATGAGATTAGCAAGATTGCCGCAGGCGACCAGCAGCACACAGGCGGCTGCGATGAGCAGCAGCCTCAGTCCAGCCTCGTATTGATCGCGCATCGCTGCGACGCCGGTGCCGCCCGGGATGAGATGCAGGGTCTGCTGACGCCAGGTCTGCTTTTCGCCGGGCTCCATGTCGGGGACATGGCTCGCGAGCCAGTCATGGAACTCGACGCGCAACTTGGCTTCGAGCGACTTGGGATTCACGCCGGGCCGGACGCGGCCGACGATATCGAGCCAGTTCGTATTGGGACGTTTAAGCCGCTGGGCTTCCCCATCGAGCAGAGGTTCGGTGTTGACCGGGATCCAGATGTCGGGCATGCCCCAGCCAGCGAGTTTGGCCCCGTAGAAGCCGGGCGGAGCGACGCCGATCACGGTAAAGAGATGGCCGTTGATCTGATAACTCGCACCCACAACCGAGGAATCGGAGCCGTACTTATCGCTCCAAACGTGGTAGCTCATGACGGCCACGGGAGGTGCGCCGGGCTGATCGTCGGCATCGGTCATCATGCGACCAATCCAGGGACGGACGCCGAGCGTGCGGAAGAAATTGCCGGAGACATATTCGCCGTTGCGCGTATCGACGGAGCCCCGCGATCCTGCGCGGCGGACCCCAAGCGGGGCATTGCCGGCTTGGAGTGCGGCAAGGTCGGCGAACTCGGGCGTGTGTTCGCGGAAATTCTTGTAGGCTTCGTAGGAGAAAAGCGAGAAATTCCCATCGCTGTCCTGGGTGTACCCGCCCCAGTTACAACAACGGATTTTGTCGCCCACGCGCCAGAGTTCTTCGGGCTTGGCTACCGGCAGAGATTTGAGCATGACCTGATGAACGAGCGTGAAGATCGCAGTTGTGGCGCCAATACCCAAGGCGAGCGTAATCACGGCGGTGGACGTGAATCCGGGTGCTTTTCTCAGTTGCCGAAGTGCTTCCTGCAAGTCCGCCATTTCACTCCCCTTGACTGTGGTGATGCCGGACCAGTCGCCCACGCACCAGGTCCGGTTTCAAATACGGATAAACCGGCGTCGGGTTAGCAAATCGGTCGCGGCACTTCTTAGTTGCAATACCGGGCAGAATCGGTTTGGTTACAAACCGGCCTCAATTTTTGCGACTCACAGAGGGGAATACGTGCAGACGGGCCTACAAGCTCCAAAAGTATTGCCACACGCCGAAGCTGTTATGTAAAACAAGAGACATAAGTGTGAAAATCGCTGTCGAAGCATGCAGCAGATTGGACAACCGTGCGCGTTGCCCTAATCCTCCTGTTGTAGATTGATCACCAGGGCCTTTGCATGAGCCAATCTACACGTCGTACATTCCTTCAATCCTCAGCGCTCTCGGCGCTTGCGGCCACGCGCGCCTGGGGCGCTAACGATCGCATCAACGTCGCCATCATCGGCGTCGGCGGGCGCGGGCGCTCGCACATCGGTGTCTACGCGAAACAGCAGGACGCGCGCATTTACGCGCTTTGCGATGTCGATCAGGCCAACCTGGAGCGCGGCGTCGCCCTGGCGAAGCGGCTCACCGGAGAAACACCCAAAAGCGTCGAAGACATGAAGGAGGTCTTTGCTGACCCAAAGGTGGATGCAGTTTCCATGCCGCTGCCGAATCACTGGCATGCGCTCGCGACCGTGTGGGCCTGCCAGGCCGGCAAAGACGTCTATGTCGAAAAGCCGGCTTGCCACGACCCCTACGAAGGCCGGCAGATGATCGCCGCAGCACGTAAGTACGGCCGCATCGTGCAGGTCGGTTCCCAGAGCCGCAGCATCGCGCACAAGATCCGCGCGGTGCAACTGCTCCAGGACGGCGCAATCGGCAACATCTACATGGCCCGCGGACTTTGCTACAAACGCCGTAAATCCATTGGGCATACGCCGATCGAACCCGTGCCGCCCGGCGTCGATTGGGATAAATTCCGCGGCCCGGCGCCGATGGTTCCCTTCACCAAGAACCAGTTCTTGTACAACTGGCACTGGTTCTGGGCCACGGGAAACGGCGATATCGGCAACCAGGGCGTACACGAAATGGACATCGCGCGTTGGGGACTCGGCGTCGAATTTCCGCGAGCCGTGGTTGCGAGCGGTGGAAAATACGCCTACGACGACGACCAGGAAACGCCCAACACGCTCATCGCGAGATTCGATTACGGAGATAAGGAGCTGGTATTCGAAGTCCGCGGCTTGCAAACCAATGCGGAGGCCGATCTCGCGCCGGAAGGCGGGAACTGCATCGGCAATCTGTTTTACGGCGACAAGGGCTGGATGTCGCTCGACGCGAACGGATACCGCATCTATACCGGCGATCCGGCCAAGCTTTCGCAACAGGCCATGTATGAGGAGCCTTCCAAGACCGACACTGCTCCCCACGTAGCCAATTTTCTTGCCGCCGTTCGGAGTCGAAAGCACGCGGATTTGCACGCGGACGTCAAGATTGGGGTTGTCTCGGCCGATCTGTGCCACCTGGCCAACATCAGCTACCGTCTGGGAGGCCGGCAACTTAATTTCGACCAGACCAGCGAACGCTTTGACGACGAAGAAGCGAGCCGTCTGGCAAACCCGCAGTATCGCGCCCCGTATATCATCCCCCAACTGACAGCGTGAACCTGAGCGCGCGCGGCTGCGTATCTAGTGTCAACGTATGCCCAAAACAAGTCAGTCGATGTTTGTGGTGCTCGGCGCTTGCACTCTGTTTCTCGCGGCCTGCGACTTCGACAATGCGCCCTCCGGCCCCATGCAGGATCAGCCCATTTCGTTGGATCTGGGAAAAATCGAGCGCGCCAATGTGGAGTTAAACATGGCCGCCGGAGAATTGAATCTGCGCGGCGGCGCGGCGCAACTGCTCGACGGCCATTTCGAGTACAACGTTCCTGCCTGGAAACCCGTGATTCAGACGTCCAATGTCGGTGCCCAGGAGACCGTCACGATCCGGCAGCCCGAGCACGTCCGCATGGGAGGAAACCATCACTACATCTGGGACCTGCAACTCAACGACAAGGTATTACTGGACCTCGCACTCCATTGCGGCGCGGGAAGAGCCCGGATGGATCTGGGAAATCTCGTTCTGCGCAATGTGGATGTGCAGATGGGCGCGGGACAGGTCGATCTGGACCTGCGCGGCACACCGAAACGTGATTACGACGTGAATATTTCCGGAGGCGTCGGCCAGGCAACCATTTACTTGCCGCAAAACGTCGGCATTCGCGCCGATGCGCACGGCGGCTTGGGCTCTATTACCGTTACCGGTTTACAAAAGCAAGGCGACCACTGGGAGAACAGCCTTTACGACAATGCGAAAGTCAACGTTCATCTGAAGGTGAGCGGCGGCATCGGCGAGATCCGCATCATCGGCTAGACAAGTCTTTGACCACTTGCTTACGCGCGTGGTTCTGAAAGCCGACAGAGCCGCAACCAGAGGGAGCGGTTGCCGGCGCGAGTGGTCATCAACCCGCGTTTGGAACTGTTGGTTCCACCAGCAGTTCCACATTGACGGAGTAAATGGCCCACTTCCCTTGATGATCGCTTTGATAATAAACGCGGCGTGAATCCGGCGAAAACACCGGCGAAACCGCGCTGGGACGGCTGGCGCGGTGCTCGCAAAGTGTCATTTCCCGCCGTGCTGATCGCAACAGCAGAATAATGGTCGGCTGCGCTTTGCTGCGGCTCGCGCCTACAAACACGGATCCATCTTCATTCGGAGCAAACGCCGCGAACTGGCTGGTAGGGCTCACGCACTGCTCGCCTCCGCCCTCAGGCACCACTTCGTGAATTTCCGAAAGCACCACCCGCGGTTTCGGAACATTTCGCAGAAACAGCAACGACCGGCCGTCCGGATTCCAGATCGGATTGGAAACATCACCTTTGGCGAGAAGCACAGGTTCGGGCCCGGCAAAAGGTACGTACCAAAATTCCCGGTGATTCGCAGCGAGTTCCCGGGTGAAACAGCAGCCCTTTCCTCCCGGACGCGAAAGGCAAATTCCTTTGCCCACATTTTCGGCCAGAACTTTTGCGCCTTCGTTCAAAGTCTGAAGATTGCCGCCCTTTACAACTACAAACTCGGCCGGGGACACGCCGGGACTGAATGCAGTGACTCCCTCGGCCAGCGTCCGCATTCTGCGGCTAGAAAGAGTGAGCTCTTTCAGCGCGCTTCCATCGATCAAATACACCGCCCGCTCGTGCGCATCCAGGCGTAACGTTTCGGGTCGCAGATCGGCGGTCTGGCCGAGCGGTTCCAGAACACCCGTGCGCAGATCCGCGCGAAACGGCGCAAAACGGCCCGTGCGATCCGAGGAAAAGACCAGAAAACGTTCGCGGGAGGAAACGAAGTGGTTTGTAGAACTCGGAAGCAGGTTCGTGGTCGCCGGCCGGGTCAGCCGGACAACCGGGTTTTCTGTGGTAGGATCGGTGAACCGGACAAACTCCCCGACAGCGGGCAGCGGTTTGGATTTCTTCCTTTGCTGAACCGGAACTTTGGATGCAGCGAGCACCCCGGCCGGCAAAAGAGCCAGCATCGCGCGCCGCGTGACGCTTTGTATCACTCTATTCAGGAAGATGCCGGGCGAAATAGAGCCGTTGCACTAAAGGCCCAGGTCGTTATGGGCAGGTAGTTTGGCCATCAATTGCAGCCGGGACATGTACTTGTACGGGTTCACCGCCGTTCCGGCCACTCTTACTTCGTAGTGGACGTGCGGCCCCGTAGCGCGTCCCGTCCCGCCCGAAAGCCCGATCACCTGCCCACGCCGGACGGCTTGCCCCGGTAGCACCAGAAATTGCGATAGATGCGCGTAGTAGGTCTGTAAACCGTCCCCGTGGTCCACCTCGATCAGCTTGCCGTATCCGCCGCTCCAGCCGGCGCTCTGCACCACGCCGTCCGCTGTTACATGCACCGGCGTGCCGCGCGGCACCGCCAGATCGACGCCCGTATGAAACGCACCTTCTCCCGAGAATGGATCGGACCGCTCGCCGAAGGAACTCCGCAGAACGCCGTTTACCGGCCACCGGCTCGGTTCGCTGTGCGTTTGCCACTGGAGAGCGTAGCGGTGATAAATGCCCGAATAGCTGGCCGCCCGGAGAAAATTGAATTCTTCAAGCGATTCCTTCACATTCGGCTGCAACGACGAATCCGTCTCCGAAGGCTGAGACGTTTCGGAAGATGCTGGTGGATTGATGCCATAGGCCACCGAAACCTCGCTCGCCAGCGCTTCGAGCGAGGCCATTTGTTCGTTATGCTCTCGCGAGGTGCGCTGCAGACTTTGATACCGGTTCCGCAAAGAATTGAAATCAGCTAGAAGCTGGTTGTAATGGGATACTTGCCAGAGCATTCTCACGTAGGACGAAAGCAGGCCGAATGTGACTAATCCCAGGAAAACCGAAGCGCAAAGAAAATAAACCAGCGCTTTCCGGCTTATCTCGATGCGCTTGATCGCTCCGGCATTCGAATGTGCTAGCTCGAGAACGAAATAGTGTCGATCCATTTAAATCCTAATGGCCGGCATTGCTTCCTCTGGACAGATTAACAAACGCCAAGCTCTGCACTCGGTCCGGGTTAACGAAGTTTCAGGCTAACCTGCTCGTCAGGCGGTGTCAACCCAAAGGTGATACTAGGTAATACTGCTGTTTGGAAGCCGATTTGGCCAATCGGGTTACAACCGGGAGACTTTATCTTTCGAACCATTTCCCAGTTAACAGTTATTAACGGCCGGCCGGGTAACTTGAGTCCGGTATCGCGTATCTTTACTGCCAGCATTTTCAATACCCCTAGGAGGCAGAAAAGTGAAAGCAGCTTTACGGTTTGTTCTTGTGGGCCTGATTGCGAGCGTATTGGTTTGGGCCGCCGACGTGACCGGGAAATGGACCGCGGAGATGCAGGGCCGCGGCGGAAATACCATGACCGTGACCATGAATCTGAAAGCCGACGGCAACGCGCTGACGGGAACTGTCAGCGGCCGCAATGGCGACACGGAAATTTCGGACGGAAAAATCGACGGCAATAACATCTCGTTCACGGTCGTGCGCGAATTCAATGGCAATCAATTTAAACAAAACTACAAGGGAACCCTGGACGGCGACACCATCCATTTCACGGTGACCATGGAAGGCGGGCAGGGCCAGGGACGCAGCCGCCAGTTCGACGCCAAACGCGCCGCTCAGTAGTCGCTTCCACCCGCGTTCCAAACCCCTGTAGGGCCATAATCGGACATGGCATTTGAACGCGAGGTGGAATTAGCGAAACTCCTGGCGCAGGAAGCCGGGGCGCTGGCGCTCGATTACCAGCGCCGCGGCGTAGCAGCGGAAACGAAAGCCGACGAATCGCCGGTGACGGCGGCCGACCGGGCCTGCGAAAAGCTCATTGTCGACCGCATCAGCCTCGAATTTCCCGACGATGGAATTCTGGGCGAAGAGGGATCCACCCGAAAAGACCGCAACGGCCGCAAGTGGATTATCGACCCGATTGACGGCACACGTGACTTCGTTCGCGGAATTCCACTCTGGGCGGTATTGATCGGCCTGGAGCAGAACGGCGAGATCGTCGCCGCAACGGCGCATTGCCCCAAACAAGGGTTGCTGCTTTCCGCCGCGCGCGGCCAAGGGGCTTGGTCGGACGGCACGCGGCTGAGCGTCTCCGGCAAGAAAGATCCCGGCGAGGCGGTGCTCTCTTTCAACGGCTTCAACAAGGCCGGAATGTCCCGCATCGCTCCCCGTCTGCTGCCCTGGGTGCAGCGCTTTTGGGCCGTTCGTAGCATGGGCGGCGCAGTGGATGCCATGCTGGTCGCGCAGGGGCTTGCCGATGTCTGGATCGAAACCGATGCTGCGCCCTGGGATCTTGCTCCGCTGAAACTACTGGTGGAGGAGGCGGGAGGGTATTTCAAGAGCTTCGATGGAAAGAGCACTATCTACGGCGGCAACGCGTACGCCTGCACGCCCGGCCTGGAGCCTTACGTGGAGACTCTGCTCCGCTGAATGATGCTCAGAACCGTGCGCGTCACGCGCTACGTCACCCCGCTGCGCGAAGGCGGTTCGCTGCCGGCCATTGTTGAAGGAGACGACGATGGCCTCTACGTTCTGAAATTCCGCGGTGCGGGGCAAGGCCCGCTGGCTCTGGTGGCCGAACTCATCTCAGGCGAGATCGGCCGCGCTCTGGGACTGGGCGTCCCGGAGCTCGTCTTTATGGAACTGGACGAAGCAATCGGCCGTAATGAACCCGATCCCGAGATTCGCGATCTGCTGCTGGCTAGCGTCGGCTCGAATCTCGGAATGGACTTCCTGCCCGGCACTAGCATGTTCGATCCCGCGGCGGGGGACCGCGCCGACTCCATATTTGTCAGGCTCTCGCCGAGATTCGCCCGGTTTATAAGACGACTCACATTCCGCGGGTTTTGGACGATGAAGAGCATCGGCGGCGAATGGGCCGTGAGCTATTAAATAAACCCGGATCCGTTCACGAGTGTGTAGAAGGCTGACAAGCGGCTTCGGCTCTGATGTGGTCGTAGAAGCCTCCCATCGAGGGACACAGTCTCCCGGATTGTTTTCCTGGCAAGAAGCCAGGCGCAAGCTCGAGAACCGGATGGGAGCAGCGTTCACAAGAATTTTTGTCATTCTGGACGCCTGCGCGCACGATAAGATTCAGGCTGCCGCTCGCACTTTAAGGCGCTACGTTGACCAGGAAGTGATCCGACCCTTGTATCAGAATCTGGCCCAGATCATTGATCGACCGAGCGACGGTCCCTAGCTTACCGGCTGCGCCCGGCGCATCGATGGTAGTGAACACCCCAGAAGTTGTGTAGGAAAATGCGTGTTCGTGCTGCCGCGCATCGATAAACGTGCCCGCAATCGTTCCCTGGCTGTCGATCCCGTTGAGCGTTGTGCTGCGGCTTCCCGGTACATCGATGACCTTCAGGGTTCCACTTCGGTCGTATAAGAACCCATGCGGACGCGTAGCATCGGAGTAATAGCCGACCGTGTCTCCCAGATTGTTAATACCCAGCAGAAAAGTGCTGTTTGCGCCCGGCACTCGCACCAATTTGTAAGTACCTCCATCGTAGATAAAGCCGGCCGTTCCTGCGCTGCGATAAATGTAACCGGCGACCTGTCCGGAATTGTTGATACCGCGCGGAAAAGTGGCAAAGCTATCCGCCACCTCAATCGGCGAGAACGAGCCCTGAGAGTAGAGAAAGCCGTGTTGGTGCCCAGTGCGACTCTCCGTGTAATAACCCACAACTCTGCCGGTGTCGTCGATTCCGAACCCAACGGTGCTTTCGCTGCCCGGCACCCTTACGGGAGTGCGCTCGCCGTTTGAGTAAATCCAGGTGGAAGTCGCCTCGCCACCAACCGACTGCTCCACGATCTGTCCCGATCGATTGAGACCCTCTCCTCTGCCGAGGCCGGATATCCGAGAGGATGTTATTGTCGCCGCATGCAGAAGGACAAATGCAATTAACAGGGTCGGAACAGCGAACGCCACGCGTTTCATTTGTGGCCCCCTTCCAATCAGAGTCGAATTAACTTCAGTTATGCTGCCGGTGCAAATTCGTGAAGATAGCCGGCGAGCCCGCGGCGTCGGACCCGTACGTGCCCGCATTTAGCCCGACGAACAATCTTCCGACGGTGTTAGTGTCAATGCCGACCGTGTTCTGCTGGCTCCAGTCGGCTAAATTTGGGCTGTCGGAAGCGCAGGTTTCGAAAACGATCACCCCGTTCGCTGGATCGTGGCGGAATCGCCAGTAGGCATGCTGGCGGGGTCGTACGGTATAGACGGCCCCGATCCGTTGACCTGAAAATACAGCCACCCACCCTCCTCGATGATCCTGTACCAGACTCCCGGTTGATCGTTATAGAGCACGAACGAGGTGTCCGTTACCCCGCTGCCAACATTGGCCGCTTGGACCTGTACGCTAAAACTGGCGTTCGTCAGGTCCACTGCGGGAACCGAGAGATACCCATTGTAATTGAAGCCGGTGGCGCTGTCTGCCGGTTGAATGACAAGCTGCCCATCTCCGGACTGCGTCACCGTTACAAGCGGGCTCGGGCTCGTTGGCTGATCGACAATAGCAGGATTCCAGCGGTTCGGGTCTCGTGGAAAGCCGAAGTCGTCCGGATAGGCCATGGTGTTAAACAGAACATTCGCGGTTAGCTGAATAGCTCCTTGGCTGCTGTAGTCCGGGTGCGGGTTGGGCGTTTGCGGGTTTGAGGCGGAGAAAAAATTGTCGAGCCCCCAGCTCCAGTACATGGACCCGGTGGCAAAGACCGAGTAGCCGTATTGAGGGTCGGTGTACCACGTCATGTTCGACACGCAATACCCTCCGCTTTGATCGCACGCGAACCCTGGAGGATTGTCAAAATCAATGAACGGGCCAATTGGAGTAGTTGCGAGTACGGCGGTGCCCGGAGGCGAAAAGCCGGATACGGGCACCCCGGCGTCAGCCTCGTAGCCGACCAAGCCTGCAACCGATTGGCCCGGATTTGCGAAACCTGTGTTTACTTTTAAAAAGTGACCCGATGTCGAGTCGTCCATTATCATCGGCCCGTTCGCGACCGGATCGCCGACATACTCTACCCCGACTACGGCAGCTTCGGGTAATTGGGTAGGCGTCAGGTAACGCCATTGGATGGTTTCGTACTCCGTGCCGGCGTCTTGGTCACCAGGGGCACCTTTATAGCACACGATTGTCCGGTCTCCATCCTCCAGCCGAATCTGCCAGTAAAGGGTGTTAGCGGAGAAGAAAGCGGCGTTAACGCCTGCCTGCAATGCGTTTATGAGATTCGTCCGCATTTCCATGGACCAATACTCGTTATGACCCACTGAGAGGTACAGATGGTGATTTGTGAGCAGCGCCGGATTTTCGTGGTGGTCGATATCCGTTATGTACGTCAGGTCGTAGCCGGTCATTTCGAGCCAGGGCACCATGTTGTACTCAAAGCCAAATGGGGAGATGGGGTAGTTGCCCTTATCTGGGCCGGGCTGAAGGTTTGTAAGGTACTCGCCCGCTCCGACGCCGAAGGCCGCATCTGGCGACTGATCCGACGAGTAACTGAAACCAAGTGCATACGGCCGGTCAAACGAAACCCTCTGCGTCTCCTGTGCCGGTGCCCAATGGTACAGCGAGTGGCCTGCATTACTATCCCCCGGCCAGAAATTGTATGCTTGGAATGTTGTAACGCTGGATTCAAACACCACATCCGCGCGGCTCGAATCATCGCGGACCACAAAGATGATGTAGCTCTGATAGCCGCTGTCGTCAGCGGTTAGGCGCGCGAGGTAGACACCGCTGGTCCAGGTAGTCGGTATGGATAGCGAATACGAGCTTGACCAATGGCACCTGGTTGCTCCATCCGAGTCCGGTTGCATCGGGATACCCTGCTGCTGAAGCGGCAAACCGCTGATGGTCTGCATGAGGCGGGCACCCAGCCCGGAGTAGTAACCGGTCCGGAAGACTTCGATCGTGAAGGTCGAATCGGCAATATCTGTCTTGCTGACGAAAAGATTGACCGTGCCTCCTAGATTGACACTTGTTAGGTCTGCATACCCTTCAATCTCATGATTGGTAGCCGGACTAGCGAGCGTCCAGTTTGCTGTACCCGTCTGCAGGTTCTCAAGCTGAATGGGATTGACCTGAGCGAAAATCGTTTGCGTTAGAGCACATCCCAACAGAAATCGCAAAAAAAGACCAAATGTCCCACGTTTCCGCCAGTATTGAAATCTACAGCACCGGGAAGGGATGTTAGCACGAATTTGAATACTTTAAAAGGGGAACGTGAACAGAATGCAATTAGTGCGTGAGAAATTTTCGTACCACTTGCACAAGCGAACGCGGTATTCTGTACAGGGCTGCGATTAGTTGGCACGTTCGATTCTAGTGAGGATGGTGACCTAGAAGATGGCGAGTATTGTGATGGGTTTCTCACTGATGCTACTGCTATTCGCAAGGAGCTTGGGTGCCGATTCTTTCACGCTCACACCGCTCCCCCTGATTGCCCACGGGCTCGACAACACAGGCCAGATTGTGGGCTACGGTGTGGCCGGGGAGACAACTTACGGCCTGTTGTATAGCCAAGGACGCACTAGCACGCTCTTCGTGCCTGGAAGCAGCAACACCTTACTCTTCGGGATCAACAATATCGGTCAAATCACAGGGTATTACGACGCCCACACCGGAGGCACGCACAGTTTTGTGTATGCAAACGGACAATTCACATCATTCGACACGCCGGGGAACGTCGCGGCGACATATGCGCAGGGGATAAACGATTCAGGACAGGTTGTCGGGTACAGGGAACGTTATCTGCGCTCGGGGGAGTTACAGGCTTTTTCTACGACGGCAGCGCCTACCGAACAATCGAGGTACAAGGTGCCGGCGCGACCTACGCAGAAGGCCTGGACAATGCGGGCGACATAGTGGGATATTATTTTGGCGCTACCAGGCCTTATGGATTCTTATACCGTAGCGATGGCACTTTCACAACCATCAACGTGCCGGGCAGTTTGTCGACGGCGGCGTTCGGAATCAATAACTATGGCGATATCGTGGGGTCGTTCACTGACAACAGCGGCCAGCATGGGTTTCTCGATAGGGATGGCGTGTTTACGACCCTTAACGCGCCCCTCCCGCTGAGCGCCTCCGCGATCAACGACTCAGGACAGATCATCCTGACCGGTACTGGTTCATATCTGGCCACCCCAGTTACAGTTCCCGAACCGAGGTCGCTCGCGCTTGTTTTTATCGCCCTGGCTGGTTTCGCCGGCCTTATCCGCGCTCGCATTTAAACCCGATTCGCACAACCTCAAGAGTGGATTACCGGTAAGCCTGTTTGCGGTCACGTCGCGGTGGATGGTAATCGTAGTGTCGGTTTCATCAAAGAAGCAGCAACGGCTTCGAAGGCCGTCGGTTCGACGCGTTCGTCACCAACGTAGACCGCACGCCCAAAAACGCGAATCTGCTCTGGTGGCACAAGCAAACTCTATTTCATCGATCACGGCGCGAGCTTGTACTTTCATCACAACTGGCAGTACATCGAACAAATGGCGATCAAACCGTTTTACGCGATCGGAGATCATATTCTTCTCCCCTGGGCGGATTCAATCGCCCAAGTCGATGGGGAGCTGCGAGCCAAGCTTACCGATGAAGTTCTGAAGCGGATTGTGGGCGCCGTTCCGCCCGGCTGGTTGCCGGAGGCAGACGGCCCGAACGCCCAGGGCTATCTGATGTATTTCAAGGAGCGTCTCGCAAAATCGAAATTCGCCGAAGAGGCCGCGCATGCACGAGCTCAACTCGTTTGACTACGCCGTCGTCCGCGTCGTGCCGCTGGTGGAGCGCGAAGAGTTCTTCAATGCGGGCGTCATTCTGTTCTGCCCGCAGCAGAAATTTCTCGACGCACGGGTCCATCTCGATCGCAGAAAACTGGAAGCCCTGGCGCCGTCCGTTTCGCCCGAGGAAGTGCAGCACCGCCTCGACGCCATTGTGAAGATCTGCGTCGGCGACCCCACCGCGGGACCGATCGCGCGCATATCGCAACGCGCCCGTTTTCACTGGCTGGTGTCGCCGCGCAGCACATTAATCCAGGTGTCGCCGGTACACTCCGGGGTTTGCGACAACCCCGAACCCGTGCTGGAGCGTCTCTTTCGGGAACAAGTGCTGTGTTCCTGAGACCGCGCTGGCCGCTGAGAGCATCTAACTGGTATGTGGAACCTGGCTGTGGCGCGCTTTAGCGTGCCGCGTCGAGACTCGTCTCGACGCTTGGATGAGGACAAATAAATGACCGGTTACGAAGCCCTCCGCAATCACACGGCATGGATCGACCTGGGAACGCGAGCCGAAATTCGCGTCACTGGCGAGGATCGCGCTCGCTTACTGCATGCGATGAGCACCAATCATGTTCAAGGGCTCGCGCCAAGCCACGGCCTTTATGCATTCTTCCTCAACGACAAGGGTCGTATTCTCGCCGATGCCTGCATTTACAATCTTGGCGACAGCTTCCTTCTTGATACGGAACCGGAACTCGGCGAAAAGCTCCGCGAGCATCTGGAGCGCTACATCATCGCCGATGACGCCAATCTCGAAGACGAAACCGGCCACTGGAGCATCATCGGCCTGGAAGGCCCGCAATCCTTGGCCAACGCGGCAACACTGGCCATCCCCATACCGGAGCAGCCATACTCAATCGTTCAATGGAAGCAGGGCTTTGTCGCGCGCGTAGCAAGCGCCAGCCGCACCGGAATTCGGATCTTCACGCCGGCCGGGCAGACCGCGGCATTTCCCGGAATCCCCCAAGCGACCGCAAAGGAGGCGCGCATCGTCCGGATTGAAAACGGCATTCCGCGCTACGGCGAAGAGATCACCGAGCGCTATCTGGTGCAGGAGACCCAGATCCTGCACGCGATTCATTCCAATAAGGGCTGTTATTTGGGCCAGGAGATTGTCGAGCGCGTGCGCTCGCGTGGACAAGTCCATCGCGTACTGGCGCCCGTTCGCATCAAAACGAACACGCCGCCTGAAGCCGGAACCAAACTGACCGTGGACGGCAATAACGTCGCCGAGATTGCGTCCGCCGTGTACTCCCCGGCCCTGGGTGAAGTGGCCGCGCTGGCATACGTCAGAACCGAAGCGGCGCACGCGAAACCCGAGATGATCGTTGCGGGCTCCGAGCCGCCAATCCCCGCTTACGTCTCTTGAGCATCTCCAAGAATTCTGCCGTATGGCTCCAACGTCTCGACGTTATCGCAGACCGCCTTCACCGCCGCGGTAATCGGAATCGCCAGCACTAATCCAATTGCACCCCACAGCAAGCCCCAAAACATCAGCGCCAGCGTGACCACCAGCGGATTCAGCCGCACGCGACGCCCGATGATCTTCGCATACAGAAAATTCATCGCGATCAGGTGCAGCCCTACGGTAATCAGCACCAGTGTGAGAATAACTTTCAACTTGTTGGGAACCGCAACCGCAGCCATCACCGGTGGCAAAACCGAGAGCGCCAGCCCAGCATAAGGCACCAGGCTGAACAGGGCGCTTAACGGGCCCACAATCAGCCAGTACGGTACGCCCAGGAAGAAGAAGGTTATGGCGCTGATGCTGCTGAGAAAGACCCAGAGCAGAAAATTTCCAAGCACGTACGCCCGCGTGGAGTCGCCAATGCCCGACCAGCTTCTCCCCACCGCAAACCGGTGGTCGCTCTCAAACAGCCGGAGCACGCTGTTGGTGATGTGGTCTCGCCAGCTCAGCATGAAATAGACCAGAAACGGAATGAACGAAGCCATCACCAGCACATGGAAGTAACCGGAGACATAGCTGTACAGCGTGGTCAGCACCGGTTTCGGTTCGGGGTGAATCCGGACCTCCTGAATTACCGGCTGCGCGTTAGCAGGCGGCGTCGCGGCGGCCGCCGTGGAACGCCGGCGGCGCGCTTTCATCGCCTGTTGCGGTTTCTGCTGGATTTGCTGTTCCTGATCGCGCAGCGTTTTCGGGACCACCATATCAATGGTTTTCTTTTCGAACGAATCGACGGACTCATTGGCCTTATCGAACAACTGGCTCAATCGCGAAGTGTAGGTCGGCAGGTCTTCGCGGATGGTCGAAACCTGCGACCACAGCATAAAGGTGAGCAGGTAAACCGCGATGAGAGCGACGGCGGTGACAATACCCGTAGCCGCGGCTCGTGGAACTCGCAGCTTCATGACCAGCACGACGGCCGGATCGAGCAGGATCGCGAGCATGATCGAGACAATTAGCGTGACGAAGAAGTCGCGGCCGAAATAGAGAAGAGCGATCAGCGCCGCGGAGGCGATCAGTCCAGTCCCCATCCTGAACGATCGCTGGGTGAATTGGGGAGGACTTAACAGTGCCAAGCGAAGTACAGCCCGGTAAAGTTACTGTAACACGCTGGGGGGCCGTTCGTGGCGGCGCGCGCTTAGCGTCCTCAACACCCATCTCGCAGTGGCAACCCCAACGAGAGCGGCAAAAATCCCGGCAATTCCATCGGATGCATAGTGCCATCCCGTGGTCACGGTGGCAATTACAATCAATGCTCCGGTGAGTGACGCGAAGGGGCGTATCCAGCGAAACGGCCAGAGTGCGAAAACACCGAGAGAAGCAAGCGTGACATGGAATGAGGGAAACGTAATCAAACCGCAGGTGTAGTCCGGACTCGCAACAAACAATCCTGGCGAGCGAAGCGCGTTCAGCTCGCGAACGTACCACGCCTGATTCCAGTAAGGAGAGAAATGAAACCCAACCCAAGGCCCGACGGCAGGGAAGATAGCGAGCGCAGAAGAGGCCAGCAGGGCTGACATGGTCGTCGCGAGCAAAAACTCTTTCGCGCGTGTCAGCTTTCCGCTGAGCGCGGGAACGAGAATCGCGGCGAACACCATCCATGCCAACAGCGCGTAGCTTCTCTGTGAGAATGCCTCGAACGCGGGATGGCGGTGGACAAAGGAAACAACCGACCCGATATCGATTCCCAGCAAGCCGTCTATCCTTACCAAGGCTGCGTCTCGTAAGGGAAACCGAACCCGGGCGGCGGCGTACTGTGGCAATTGCAGCAGGTTCAGGAAAATGCAGCCCCATAGGACCATCCAGCAGCCGTCGCGCAACCGCGCGTACTTGGCCCAGTGGCAGTAGAGAGCTATGGCCACGATGGGCACAGCGCATTGGAGCGTAAACCCGATCAAGTGCAGGTTGATTACAGAGATATTCTCCAGCCGGAACAGTACTGCGAGTACAATGCACAGAACCACAACAATCGCGGCCATAAGGCAATGAAATGAGGCATGCTGGTATCGCGCGAATCGCGCGAAAGCGTAAACTTCCGTAGATACCCCGCGTCCACCGGTGTTCACACTTCCTGCGTTTGACTCGCCGGCCAAAGTCATTCGCCGGGACAACTGCACTTTTAATTCCTAAAGCGCTGGGAAGCTTTATAATCCGAATTGAGCAATATTCCTGATGCCCCGCTCTCAGGCCGTATCCTGGCGCTCGATGTCGGCAAGAAGCGAATCGGGCTGGCCGTTAGCGACGAGCTTGGGATCACAGCCCAAGGAATTCCCACGCTCGAACGTACTCGAATTCGTGACGATCTCAACCGGCTCCGGGATATTGCCGCGCAGTGGCAGGCGGCGCTGCTAGTGATCGGAAATCCTCTGCACATGAAAGGAACGGAAAGCCGTCAAAGCGAATACACCAGGGAGTTTGCCGGGCGTTTGGCGGAGCACTTGGGACTGCCAACCGTTTTCTGGGATGAACGCCTGACCTCCGCAGAAGCGGAGCGTATGCTGCGCGAAAGCGGGGCGAGCCTGGACGAACGTAAAAAGGCGGTGGATCGCTTGGCCGCCGTGCTGCTGCTCGAAAGCTTTCTCGAAAACCGGCGCATCGCGGCTGCGTCCAGAGAAGAAGGAGAACCTTGTTGAGTAGAATGCGTCGCGTCTTCCGGGCATTTCTCGGGTTAGTTGCCATCTGTGGCTGCGTCGCTGCGGGGCTTGCCGCGTACTGGTATCTGGGCCCGTATAACGGCTTCGGGCTGGAGACGTTTGTGCAGATCGAGCACGGAATGTCCTCGCGTGATATCGCCCGCGAACTGGCCCAACACGGTGTGGTTCGCTCGCCCTGGAGCTTTCTGGTTATCCGCGTATTACATCCCCGCGCTCCATTGCAGGCGGGGGAGTACCGGTTCGGCTCGGCGCAAACCCCTTGGCAGGTGTTCGACGAAATACGCCGGGGCCGGATCTTTTATGAAGATTTCACGGTTCCGGAAGGCAGCAACATCTTCGACACTGCGGGTCTGCTGGAACATCTAAATACCGTCCAGCCGTCGGATTTCTTGAAAGCTGCGGCCAATCCGCAAAGCATTCAGGATCTGGATCCCGCGGCGCCCAATCTGGAGGGCTATCTCTTCCCGTCCACTTATCGCGTCACCCACAGCACCACCGGAGAGCAGCTTTGCCGGATGATGACCGCCGAGTTCCGCCGCCAGTGGCAGGCCCTTGGAGGCCCGGCGCACGCAGCGGATACGCACCGCATCGTGACGCTAGCCTCGCTGATCGAGAAGGAAACGGCCATCCCCGCGGAGCGTCCGGTCATTGCGTCGATTTTTCTCAACCGGCTGCGAATGAATATGCCGCTTCAATGCGATCCCACCACGGTATACGCCGCGCTTTTGGAGAAACGCTATCGAGGCGTCATCCATAAATCGGATCTGTCCAGCGCAAATCCATACAATACATACACCCATGCTGGGTTGCCGCCCGGGCCAATTGCTAATCCGGGTATCGCGTCACTCAAAGCAGCGCTTAATCCTGCCCCGACAGATTATCTGTACTTTGTGGCCAAGGCCGACGGCTCCGGGTCGCACCAGTTTTCTTCCACGCTCACCGAGCATGAAAAGGCAGTGTTGGCGTACCGGAAAGCCGGACATTAGTTCCAAAACCAGGAACTTTCTTTTCCACAGGGGTGTCCTGCTCGTCAGAACGTCGTGAACTCAACTGCTCGAAACACCAAGATCCAAAGGCTGTGGACTGTTGGGTTATTCCTGTTTGTGCTTGCTTACCAACTGCGCTCCTCTATCGAGACGATTCATCTGGCGCGACATCTCGATTATTGGATTCCGTTTTCTCTGGAACCGTTGTCGGATCGCATGGAAGCTGAACAGAAGCCTTGAAGCGCCCCTCCGGTGGAGAGTGGGGCTGACGGCTTCCCGCCCGCCGCGGGACTTCTTCAGTCCCGCCCTCTCCAGAATCGCTCGTAACTTCGCAGTTCCGAAATGCACGCGTCGGAAATCAGCGGAAACACAATCTTGTGCACCCCGCTCGGAACCGCATCGGACGTGAGGACATCGCAAACCACGGTCATACCCGGTTGCACACCCCGATCCCAGTCATGTAGCCGTGCATTCCGAAATAAAAGCGCTTCCGGAGCATAGCCCGCGGCCGTCAACATGGTTCGTGCGACATTCAGAAACCCTGCCCACTTTGAGGCAATCACCACAAGAACATCTTTCCGCGATGGAACGAATTGAGCTAACTCCGAAGCGACCCGGCGGATCTCGAGAGTAATCAACTCGCGGTCTCTTGGGAGCAACTCGCCGGCCCGAGCCCGATGGCTCGGCATGCACAGGAACACAGCGCGCCGCTCATGTTCATTCAGAGCCGCAGGATCGAGATCGCACCCGGCGACATCCAACGTGAGCGCCGGTTTCAACTCCGCGCATACGATTTCACGCAGCTCCCGGTCCGGGTGTACGAACAGAAAGTATTCCGGCGGCGTCGCGAGCCAATAGGCAATGCGCTCGTGTAGCGCTTTGGCCGGGAGCCCCGCCTTCCGGGCAGATCGAAGGAAATCCAGCACCAGGTCATCCAGGGTCTGAAGCCGCGCTTCCTGTGTTTCGGCGCGCTCGCCTATGACGTAGACGCCGCTGCCGCGCACCGATTCGACCCAGCGCTGTTTTTCCAGTTGCCGGTATGCCGCACTGACGGTGTTCGGGTGCAACCGGAACCTTCTCGCCAGCATGCGAGTACTCGGCAAGCGTGTTCCCGGCGGCAACTCCCCCGTGGCGATGCCGAGCATCAGTTGGGTGGTCAGTTGATCTCGCACCGGGATCTGTCTATCCCGAGCAAACCAGAGCTTCACATCAGATACGCATTGTACAGGCTTCGACAGTCGTGGAGCTTGTGGCAGTTTCGAAACTGTCCTTATTGCGCCAGACAAGCGGTCTAAATCGCTTTAGCATGGGGCTGTGTTCCGCCGGTCCGCCTTCGCCCTTGTAATAGCCATCGCGCTGAGTATCCCCGCCATGGCGCAAGAAGATGGCTGGGCCGCGGTGATGCGGCTACCGCCGCAAACGACGGTAACGGTATCGCTCTCGCCTCCCAAACCCCACAAGCGCGCGCGGCCACGGCTCTGCCGGGTATTACAAGTTAGCTCCGATAGCATCACGTGTGGAGTGATCGCGCGAGATCAACAGTGGATTGAGCAGTTCGCTCGCGATCACGTTCAACAGATTCGCCTCGAGCACATAGGTACCACCAATAATGCGCTGCGCCGCGCGCTTGTTGGCGCGGCAATCGCCGGCGGACTGGGCGCCGCAGCGTACGCGACGAGTGTAGAGCGACATCAATTTGCCGCAGGCGCATCTGGATTCCTGTATTTCGGTGCGATTGGTGCGTTTGTCGGAGCCGGGACCGCAAGTGAAGGCTACAGGCTCGAACACGGGTCCGTTGTGTACCGCTCGAACTCAGCCGAGTAGCGCGGAGGCAGGCCGCGTGCAACAGACTTCGATCGTTTCATCGTGTACTCCTTAGCGAGGCCGTGCACATCCACTCTTCCACCTCTTGAAACCGCAACATGCCCGTGACCGCGCCCAGTTTTTGCACGCTCAGCGCAGCGGCGGCATTGGCGAATTGAGCCGCTTCTCTCCAACTCCAGCCGCGCTGGCGAGCCGCGAGGAATCCGGCGACGAAGCAATCCCCTGCCCCCGTTGTGTCGTTTACTGTTACGTCAAATGCAGGACACAAAATCTCATCCGAGTCCCGGTAGATGGCACAGCCACGCGCGCCGAGTTTCATTACGGCCGTCTTCACACCTTCGCGTAACACAACTTCCGCGGCGCGCCCGGGATCGCTCCATCCGGTCACCATGCGCGCTTCATCCTCGTTCATAAGAAGAATATCGACGTGCGGCAGACTGGGTGCGAGCGCGCCCATCCACTCACCTTCCGGGTCCCAGTTCGTATCGAGCGATGTAGTCAAACCCTCAGCGTGCGCTCGCCGCAGCATATCCGCTCCGTGGCGCCGCACATGGGGCAGCACAAATAAGCTGGCCAGGTGATAATGCGACATCGCATCGCAGAGCTCGCGCGTGAAGTCAACCGGCTGCTCGAAAGCAACTCTGCTTGCACCCAGCCGGTGCAGAAACTGGCGGTCGCCCCGGCTGTTTACCAACACAACAGTTGCGGCTGTGGGCGCAGCCACGCTCGTAACACCGTTCGTGTCGACTCCTGCCGCTTGCAAGCGTTCGAGAATAAACTCCGCCTGCGGATCGTTACCAACAGTTCCCAGCAGGCGAACGGGGATGCCCAAAATCCCCAGCGCGCGCGAAGTATTGGCGCCGTTCCCGCCGACATGGGGCTCCATCGAGTCCACCCATTGCGTAGTACCCCAAGCAGGCTTTTCAAATGGCCGGACCAGCGTATCGAAGACGATACTTCCCGAACAGAGGACACCGCTTGCCATCATCAGACCTAGTGTTTCCAACAAACTTCTTCCACACGCCCCACCAGCGCGCCCCAGAATGCCGCGCCCGCCAGGGCAATTCCACCCGAAATCAGAAATGCAATTTTGGAAGATCCGCTCGTCTGGACAATGAAGCCGGCGAGCCACGGCGCGGCGACGCCGGAGAGGCTGCCGATGCCGTTTTGGACACTCGTCCAGCGTCCTGCCATAAAGGGGCCCGCCAGGGTCTGCGTAATTGCCCAGTGATTGGATGTGTAGCTGCCAAACGCCACGCACGCTGCGATCAGAAATGCGATACAGGCCGCTACGCTCGTGACAAACGCAGCAGGCAAAATGATGGAGGAAAGCGCCAGCCCGCTGACCACGACCGACTTGCGCACCCGGCTGACAGCGACGCCGCGCTCAATCAGACGATCCGAAACCCAACCTGCCGAAATGGTTGCGCCAGCTACGATCACCAGCAACAGCGACACGATATTCGCCATTTGCTCGATGCTCAGCCCGCGCTCTTTCACCAGGTATGACGGCATCCAGGTCAATAGAAAGAACCAGAAGTAATTGCCGCAGAAGTGACCGAAAAACGTGCCCCAAGCCGAGCGTACTCTGAACAACTGACTTACCGAAATTGTTTGCGTACGGGCCTCGCGCTCCGCTTTCCCGCAGCGCGCAAATCGTAGCCAGGGAACGAGCCAAACCAGGCTAGCCACGCCCAGCGCAATAAAGAAAATACGCCAGCCGATGCGCGCCAGCAAGAAGCCGCCTATGAATGTTCCGATCGCCGGACCGAGCTTTGAGCCGGCATCGAGCAGCGCGTTAGCGCGTCCACGGTGCTCCTGCCGGATCTCCGCCGCAAAGATCCTCGAATAACACGGATAGGCCAGCGACTCTCCAGCTCCCAAACAGAGCCGAGCGATGTAAATGGCTCCAAAGCTTGCCAGCAGTCCGGTGATAATTGTGGCGCCCGACCATAGCAGAAAACCCGCCGAAAACACAAGCTTCACGGGGAAGCGGTCCGCCAGCCATCCTGCTAGTCCGAACAGTTGAAATAGTGCATATGTCCAAAAGAACGAGGAGAGCAAGGCGCCGATCTGCACCGGTGAAAGCGCCAGTTCTTTTTCAATTAGCGGCGCCGCGATCGATAGATTCCCGCGATCGATGTAGTTGATGAAAATGGAAATGATGAGTAATACGAGCAAGATCCATTCTGCCCGGGACATCACCTTCATGCTTGGGGGATTCGAAACCAGGAATGCCACGGGGTAGCCGAGCGCAGTAATTCATTAATCGCCCGAATATTCGCCAGACCGGCATTCTCTAGCCATGCGTGTAGCGCAGGCGCGTCGAACTCCGTTGCGGACCGGGCATATACCGGAACGCCGCCTTGCCAATTCGCGCGCCCACAGAGCACACCGGAAAACCGGGCACCGGCGCGCAGCGCCAGCCGCAGCGACTCCAGAAACTCCGGGCTGCTCACGCCCGCGCTCAGGTAGATGTACGGCAGGCCCGCGGCAGCATCCGCCGCCTGGAAATGCTCCAGCGCTTCCTGCATACCATAGGCTCGCTGGCCGCTGTAAACCGCGCTGCCCTCAACATATGTGGCAATCACCGGGAACTCCACTTTCAACACATCCACTTTGTAGACGGGCTTCGAAAACTCGGCAATTGTCTCGATCACCCAGCGGGGCTTTTTGCGTGCGAATTCCAGGCTGCGCGGATCGAGCCCGGCGGCATCGTACACCACCGGCTCCAGGAAAAACGGCACTTCCACATCGCTGCACTCCGCTCCGATTCGCTCAATCAGAGCGCGTTTTTCTTCGTTCGCCGGAGCATCGTCTTCGGGCGCGTAGTGCAGCAGAATCTTGATGCCTTGCGCCCCCATTGCGGCCAGCCGCCGCACGGAGAAATGCGGCATCAGCGCTAACATACGATGCGGACGCGGGTTGTCATACCCATCCATCTCATAGGCGAGCATCAGGCCGCAGTTCTTGGCTCGCTGTCGGGCGGCCTGTAATCCATATTCGGGATCGAGCAGCACGGCGCTTGTCTCGCGAGTCAGTGTTTGCGTCACCGCTGATTTGAACTCGGCTAAACGCTCGTCGGAAATGCGCTCCGGTTCGCATCCGGCCGCCCGCCCGATCATACGCCGCAGGCTTTTGCGTTGATCCATCGCCAGGGCCGCGATCACACCGGTCGCGTTCGATAGTAACTCGAGCCGGCTCCGTTTACCGCCGGAAAGAGACAGATCAGATATTGTGTGTACGGTTGTTTGTTTCAATTTTGTCCAAATTTCGGGCCGGCGAAAGTCTCCCGCAGTGCCAGACAAACCGCGCCGTGCAGCAGTGAATCATCTGCCGAAAGCCGTGCCGGGCGTACTGCGTAATGCAAATGAGGCGAACTGCAGTTACGCAGAATCTCCGGCTCAATCAGATCCCAAGCCGCGGTAATGCGCCCCGCTATCACGACCTCTGCCGGGTTGAATGCATAACCAATGTTTGAAATGCCGAGCGACAGGTAGCGCGCCGTTTCGAGCACGCTTTTACGGCTCCGCGCATCCCCTTGCTGCGCCTCCACAATCATCCGTTCGAACGATGCTGCATCGAACGGAGTGCGGGGATGAACGCGGCTCCAGGTGGCGCAGTTGCTGACGTAGAGTTCCCAGCAGCCGCGACGTCCGCAGCGGCATTCGGGGCCGGAGGGCTCCACGATCATGTGCCCCACCTCGGCGGCGAAGTGCCCATCGTGGCCCAAATAGGTCTCGCCGTTCAGCACCGCGCCCGCGCCGGTGCCGAAGTCACTCACGTTGAGGAATACGAAATCGGTGCTGCGATCTTTTTTCCTTTCTGTCGAAAGCCACAGCTCCGACAGCGCCCCGACGTTGCAGTCATTATCGGCAACAGTCTCAATTTCTGTCTGCTGCCTGATCTCGTCGGCGATAGGAAAGTCTGCCAGTTCCGTGTGGGTCGGAGTCCATAGAATCCGGCCAGTCAGAGCGTCGACGTGCCCTGGAATCGCGACTCCCATTCGCTGAAACGGTTTTGCATTTTGGGCCGCGCGCTCCGACATCAGATCGGAAACCGCGGATTTCACCGCGCGCACCAATTTCTTTGGCGAGGTCGGCGTTTCGAACACCAGGCTCTTTTGAATGCGCCCGCTCAACCCTGCATACGCGAGCTGGCAATAACTGGGCCGGATATTCAGCCCCAGCACTTGATGACCGGTTTCATTCAGCCGCAGGCTCAAAGGAACCCGGCCGCGCGAGTGGTTGGTTGTGTCCCGCTGCTCGAGGATCAACCCTTCTGTCACCAGTTCGTCGACGATGTCCGAGACGCTGCTCCTGAACACGCCTGTAAGCCGCGCCAAATCCGCGCGCGAAATTGGGTGATGCCGCCGGATCAACTCCAGCATGATCGAACGGTTTACAGCCCGGACGCTCGAAGGCGTAGCGGTACGTATTCCCAACGGTGCTGTAGACGCGGTGTTCGACATGAGTACGACTGCAAAGACTAATTTGTAGTCATACCATACTAAAACGCCGGTACCGGAGGCAGCTACGCTTCGACTGCGAGCGGTTCGGAGATTTCTTCCTCCATAGCCTTTTCCGGCCGTACATCGTCAAAGAATCGATAGAGAGTAGGAAGCACTACTAGCGTCAACAGTGTCGAGGTTACTAATCCGCCAATGACCACGATGGCGAGAGGCCGCTGAACTTCGGATCCGGGCCCTCGGGCAAACAGGAACGGAATCAACCCGAGCGCGGCTACGGATGCCGTCATCATAACGGGGCGGAACCGTAGCCGCGCTCCCTCCGTGATGGCTTCGCGTTGGGGCATTCCGCTGTTCCGCAAATTCCGGATATAAGAGATCAGCACGACGCCATTTAAGACTGCGATGCCCCACAGGGCAATGAACCCTACGGAAGCCGGAACCGAAAGATACTCGCCTGTAAGGAACAGCGAGATCACCCCGCCAATAGAGGCAAACGGCAGCACCAGGATGATGAGCGTGGCGAGCCGCACGGAGCCGAACAGCAGAAACAGGAGAAAGAAGATAGCGCCTATGGTGATGGGAACAATGATCATCAGATGGTGCAGCGCGCGCTCCATGTTCTGGAACTGGCCGCCCCAGGAGAGCGAATAACCGGGCGGCAGGCTGACCTCCTTCTTCACCCGTCCTTGCAATTCCGCAACGAAGCCGCCCAAGTCACGTCCTTCCACATTGACGCCGACTACGATGCGGCGCTTCCCATCTTCGCGCCGGATTTCGTCCGGCCCTTCCTGCAGGCTGATATCGGCAAGCTGATGCAGCGGCACCTTCGCTCCAGAAGGCGTATCGATGAGCATGTTGCGAATTGCAGGAATACTGTCGCGCAATTTCTCCGGCAACCGGACGACCGCATCGAAGCGCCGCTCGCCTTCATAGATCGTTGTGACCGGTTTTTCGCCGATGGCGCTTTCGATGATGTCGTTCACGTCGGAAGCATTCAGCCCCTGCCGCGCGATCGCCTGGCGATCGATCCGGACATTCAGATACTGGGCCCCACCAACTTTCTCAATACGCATGTCGCGGTATCCGCGAATTGTGTGAGCCACTCTGGCGATTTCGTTGGCCTTCTCAATTAAGGTGCGTAGGTCTTCGCCAAATACTTTAATGGCGATATCGGCTTTCACGCCGGTCACCATTTCGTCTACGTTATCGGAAATGGGTTGCGACATCACTACATTAATGCCGGGAAGCGCAGGACCCAGCCGCTGACGCATCTCCTCCGCAATTTGGTCCTGCGTGATTCCCGGTCTCTCTTTCAGCGGCTTTAAGTTCGCCATCACGTCATCCTGGTTCGGTCCGGACGGATCCGCTGGCGACTCTCCGCGCCCGAGGCGCGAGACCACTTCTCCGTCGATACCCGGTATCTTGCTCAGGATGCGTGTAATGGTCATCTCGGTCTTGATGGACTCTTCGAGCGACGTACTCGGCACCCGATCCAGGTTGGGCGAAAGCGTTCCTTCCTGCATCTCCGGGATAAAAGAAGTGCCCAAATATGGGAATAGACAGATGACCCCGGCGAAGAGCAGAAGGGCGCCTATGATGGTCTCTTTCTCATTGCGAAGCGCCAGGTTCAAGACGTACGTGTAGGGCCGTTTGAGCCAGCGGACGATTCGCGTATCGTGTTCCCCGCCGCCACCCCGCAAAAGCCAGAACGCCAGTACAGGAGAAAGCGTGAGACATACCAGCAGGGAGATCGCGAGCGCGATGGCGATGGTGTAGGCAAGCGGGGAAAACAACTTTCCTTCGATGCCTTGCATGGTCATCAGCGGAAGAAACACGAGAATAATCACGACAATGCCGAATGTAACCGGAGTGATCACTTCGCTGACGGCATCGAATACGACTTGCAGTCGCCTCACGCCCCGCGCTCGCCCCAATTTTCCGAAGACGTTTTCCACCACTACTACGGAGCCGTCGACCATGAGGCCGATGGCGATAGCCAGTCCTCCCAACGACATCAGGTTGGCGGAAAGCCCGATGTGATTCATCACAATGAACGTCACGAGCGGCGTTAACAGCAACGTGGCTACCACGATCAGGCTCGAGCGCACATCGCCGAGAAATAGGAAGAGAATGACGATAACAAAGATGATGCCTTCCACCAGCACTTCCTGCACAGTGTGCAGCGCATCATTCACTAGCCGGGTCCGGTCATAAAACGGAACGATTTTCAATCCGTCCGGCAGGGTGCCGTTGTTGTTGATTTCGGCGACTCTCGCCTTAATCCGGCCGACAACCTCTTTGGCATTGCCACCCGCGATCATTTGCACAATGCCGCCGGTCTCCTCCGAATAACCGCCTTTCACGACGGCGCCGTAGCGGACTTCATGCCCGAGGTTCACAGCGGCTACGTCGCCGACATACACTGGCGTTCCGTGGACCTCTTTCAGCACGATCGAACGGATATCGCTTAAATTCTGAATCAATCCGATACCGCGCACTAGAAACTGTTCCGGACCTTGCGGCAGCACGCCGCCTCCCGAATTCGCATTGTTTCGAATGAGAGCGTTGCGAACGTCCTCGATGGTAATTCCGTAGTAGCGCATGCGTATCGGGTCCACCAGCACCTGATACTGCTTGACGAAGCCGCCCACGGAATTGACATCCGCTACTCCGGGAATCGAACGCAGAATGGGACGCACCACCCAGTCTTCAATCGTGCGGCGCCGCGTCAACTCCTCCTGCGAGAGCGGCTTCTTAGGATCATCCGGGCGTTCGAGTGTGTATTGATATACCTCGCCCAATACCGTCGACACCGGGCCAAGCACCGGATCGACGCCCTCCGGCATCTTGTCTTTCACTTCCACCAGCCGCTCCATCACAAGCTGCCGCTCGAAATAGACGTTCTTTTCCCCGTTGAAGACCAGGGTGATCAGCGAAAGAGCGGGCTTGTTGAGCGAACGCATTTCCGTCAATCCGGGCAGGCCGCGCATGGCGATCTCGAGTGGCACTGTAATGGACCGCTCCACTTCTTCCGGTGACCGGCCGGGCGCGGGAGTTGCCACTTGCACCTGGACATTAGTCACATCGGGAAACGCGTCCACCGAAAGTTTTTTGGCCGCCTCGATTCCAAACACGAACAGAGCGGCGGCAATCACCACAACGACGATCGGCTGCTTGAGGACAGTCCGGACGACGGCTTGCAGCATCCGCTATTCTTCTCCTAGCTGCGCCGTTCGCAAACGCTCGTTATTCAAGTTGAAAGCGCCATCCATCACGATTTCCTTTCCGGGCTCGACGCCTCCCAGCAATACGCGCTCGTTCCCTACCTGATCGCCCAGCCGTACAGGGGTCAACAGAAATGTTCTCGGCCCGGTGCGCACAAATACGTCGTCATCGTCTCCGTTTCGGACAATGGCGCTGAGCGGAACAACATCCAGCCTTTTTGCGGGATTTTCGATGGTCATGGTCGCCAGCATGTCCGGCTTATATTTATGCTGCGGATTGGGAAGGTCCATGCGCACCTGAACCGTGCGGGTCTGCGGATTCACAATAGAGCTGACAAAAGAGAGCCGCCCATGAATTTGCTCGGCGGGAAATGCGGACACGTTTGCCTGCACGGCTTTGCCCACGCTCAGGTTGCCGGATGCTTCCTCCGGGACATCCGCCACGAGCCAGACTCGCGAAAGATCTCCGATGACGAAGACATTCTCCGCCGGCTGCACAATCTGCCCCAGTGTCACCTTGCGCTCCAAAACCGTGCCGCTGATGTTGGCTACAATGTTCGTGGCGGAATCGATCTTGCCGGTTTGAGCCAGTCTGTCGATAGCCGCCGCGGACACGCCGAGAATCTGCAATTGCGAGCGCGCGGCCGCCAGCTCCGCCTTCGCCTGATCCAGTTCCGCCTGTCTTCGCAGCAGTTCAGCCGAGCCGATCACATCCGCCTTCAACAGCTTTTCGGCCCGGTCGACTGCGCGCTTCGCCAACTGCTGCTGCGAATACGCCTTCAGGAACGCAGACTCGGAATCCGACAGTTGCGTGCTGTGGATGGTGGCGAGCACCTCCCCGCTGTGCACGTGCTGCCCTTCGAGCACCTCGATTTTCATGATCCTTCCCGTCACCGGCGCGCTGACCCGGACCATGCGCGTGGCGTCGGCTTCAATCCGTCCCGCGGCGTGCATGCTCTGCACCACCGGCGCGGAGCTGAGTTTCCCGATTTTGATCTGCTCGAATTCAGTCTCGGAGACCTTGATCGCGAGCGGATTGCGCGGCTTCGCGCCGGTCCGTTCGTTCGCGGATGCCGTCGAACGCGCACCGCAACTTACAAGAAGAGCACAGAACAGCGCGATTAAAACGCATAGAATTTTCATGGCGTATTTCCTTTCACCTCCACCGCGCGCAGCCGTTCCAGATCGATGAGCGCGGCTTCTCTGTCGAATTGCGCATTGAGATGTTCCAACCGGACGCTGCGTAGAACCCGTTGAGCGTCCAGAACGTCGATAATTCCGCGTTCGCCGGCCTTGTAAGCAGCCTCTGCGCCCGTCAGCGCGCTCTGTGCCTCGCGCAGCGCCCCGGTTTGAAACGACCGCACCTGTTCATCGGCCACTTGATATTCGCCGTAGGCGCTTTCGAGGTCGGTGGTTAATTGAAGCCGCAACGCATCGCGCGCGGCCTGAGCATGATTGATGCCGGCCTGTGCCTCCGCTATTGGACCCTGGCGGCGGTTCCACAGGGGCAGCGGAATGGAGACCCCCAATTCGAAGAAGCCCAAATCCGGCTGGTGTTCGTAGTACCCCACGACGGAAGGCTCCGGAACTCGCTGCGCGCGCTGGTTCTTTAACTCGGCTTGTGCGCGTTGCACCTCCACGTTCGCCTGCTTCAGCAGCGGGTGATTCATCAGCACAGTCTGTTGCAGATTCTCCAGACGCGGCAATTCCATTCGCGGATCCAAGCGGCCGTCGACGGTGATGTTCTCGCTCATGGGCGTTCCTACCGCCGCGCGTAATGCGGACACCGCAGTGACATAGCGCAAATGAGCACTTCGGATCGCGGCCCGCGCAGTGGCCAGCTCGGCGTCGGCGCGCGTCAACTCCAGCCGCCCGGCTTCCCCTACATTCACCTTCACGCCGATACGCCGGCGCAAATCGTTCACAAGCTGCAGGTTCTGATCCGCCAGCGCTACCTGCTGTTTACGGCGCAGCACTTCATAAAACGCCTGCTTCACCATCGCTCGCACTCGCAACTGTGTTTCCTCGAGTGCGAATTCGCTGCTTGTCCGGCCGAGAGTGGCCACCGCTGCGCGCGCGCTCCGCCTGTTCGGCAGATCAAGCGGCAAAGAAAAACCGTAATGCTGGAGTGTGCCCGGAACGGCATCGGGAAGCCTCCGGTATTGATACCCGCCTAGATAGTCCGCGCTGGGGTTCGGATAAGCTTTGGCCGTGACCGTCGCTGCTTCCGCGCCCGCAATATCCGCGCGCGCCGCCTGGATCTGTGGGCTCTGCCGCTCAGCCAGCGCGAGGACCTGTTGCAAAGTGTATGTCTTTACGGGACCTGCATATGTCGTTTGATTCTGATCGCCAGTTACTTGCGCGGGAACTTCGTTCTTTGGATACGCGAGGCTCAACACGAGCAGAAAGGGCACACTAATCGTCACCGCTGCTCAGAGAGTGCAATCGGGTCTCCAGCGGCTAACTTATTCATCAACAAGGAGAATCTGGATCAACCTGTCCGATTTGGGACACCCCAGGGCCGGTTCCCTGCCCCGTTTGGGACAGAACCAGCCCCATGCAAAAATTGTGAGCAATGGACCAGCGCTGGAGAGTTTGGATCAAGAGCCCGCGCTTGCACATCGCTATCATTGCCGGTTGCATTCTCGTTCTTGCGAGCTGCGCCTGGATCGTGCCGCCCCGATATCTTCTGGCGCACAACATCCTCCATCACCTCAACTTCATTCCGCTCATGCTGGCGGGTATGCTGTATGGCTGGCGCGGCGCAATCTATAGCATGCTTTTCGCGGCAATTGTGTATGCGCCGCATCTCGCGTTGTCCTCCGATATTTCGCGGCTTGAGGCAAGCGATCAGCTTGTGGAGCTTTCCATCTTCGCCGGAGCGGGAATCATCGCCGGCTTGCTTGCCGACCGCGAACGCAAGCAGCGCTTCAATCTGGAAAAGACTAAGCGTGAACTGGAGAATGTCTACCAGGAATTGCAGCAGAACATCGAGCGGCTGAAAAAGGCCGAAAGACTCTATGCGGCGGGTCAGTTATCCGCCAGCCTGGCGCATGAAATCCGCAACCCGCTCGCCGGCATTTCCGGCGCGGCGGGAATCCTCAAGCGCGGGAATGCTTCGCCGCAGAACATTAGCGCCTGTCTCGAAATTATCGAGCGCGAATCGGAACGGCTCAACAAACTGCTCACAAATTTTCTCGTGTTCGCCCGCCCGCGGGCGCCGCGTTTTCAGCGCACCGATTTCAAGGCTGTGATCGAATCAGTAACTTCCTGGGCAGCGCACGCGCCCACCGTCGCGTCGATTCACACTCGCCTTGACTTGCCGGAGAAACTGCCCGAAGTGACCTGCGATCCGGAGCTACTGAAGCAGGTTCTTCTCAATCTCCTGATCAATGCAACTGAGGCGACTCCTCCCGGAGGACTCGTCACCCTTTCTGCACGCTGCGAAGACAGCCGCATCGCAGTTCACGTTCGAGATGAAGGCTGCGGCATCCCGCCCGAGGAGGAAGATAAGATTTTCGATCCGTTTTTCACCACCAAGGAGAATGGAACCGGACTTGGATTATCAATTGCCTCTAAAATTGTCGAGCAGCATGGCGGGTCGCTCACCGTCGAGCGCAACTCGGATACGGGCATGACCTTCCGGCTGGAATTGCCGCTGGGAGGCGCTGTGTGACGAGACGCGGTTTGGTTCTGATTGTAGACGATGACGTCAGCGTGCGCCGTGTCGTGCGCATGCAGATGGAGGAGGCCGGCTACGAGGCGCTGGTCGCGAGTAACGGCCAGGAAGCTCAGGACATCATCAACGAGCGGCATCCCAAGCTGGTCATCACGGACCTTCGCATGCCGAGCCTCAGCGGGATCGATCTGCTGCGGCGCATTCGCGAAGACCACATGGATACTACGGTGATCATCGTCACCGCGTTCGGGAGCGTCGAAACCGCGGTTGAGGCGATGAAGGCCGGAGCCTACGATTACGTCACGAAGCCGATCGATTACGAAGCTCTGCTTCTGGCTGTGGACCGCGCCATGGAGCGCCAGGAGCTGCTCGAAGAGGTTCGCAATCTTCGCTCCGCGCTCGACCGGCGATATGGCTTTGATAGCATTGTAGGCCGTTCCAAGACGCTGTTGCGAACTCTGGAGATGGCATCGCGCGTCGCGCAATACGATTCCACCGTTCTGATCCGCGGTGAAACCGGAACAGGCAAAGAGCTGCTGGCTCGCGCTATTCATCACAATAGCCGCCGCAAGAACAAGCCGTTCGTCACCATCAACTGCGGCGCCATCCCCAAGGACCTGATCGAATCGGAGCTGTTCGGCTTCAACCGGGGCGCCTTCACGGGCGCGTACGCTTCGAAGCCGGGCAAAATTGAACTGGCCGAAGGCGGAACTCTGTTCCTCGATGAGGTCGGCGAGCTTCCGTTGGACGCACAGGCCAAGCTGCTGCGGCTCCTGCAGCACGGGGAGCTTGAAAGGTTGGGTCCAGAACGCCCAGCGTTGTCGATATCCGCGTGCTTGCCGCGACGCATCGCAACCTGCTCGCGATGATCGAAGACGGCACGTTCCGGGAAGATCTTTACTACCGGTTGGCGGTGATTCCGCTGGAACTGCCGCCGCTTCGCGAGCGCAAAGAAGATATTCCGGAGCTCGTTCAGCATCTATTTATGAAGCTGAAAGAGAAGCACGGGATGCCCGGTCTGCGCATCCCCGCTTCGCTGGGCGCCCGGTTCTCCGCCTACCGCTGGCCGGGAAATATTCGCGAGCTCGAAAACGTGATCGAACGCATGATCGTGCTCTCGGCGGGCGACGAAGTCAGGACGGACGATCTGCCCGAGGAACTGCAGCAAGCTCCGCCGCGCGCCGATACGTTTCTACTTGAGTTGCCCGAAGAAGGCATCAGCTTGGAAGCAATCGAGCGGGAGCTGTTGCTGCGCGCGCTCGAAAAATTCGATTGGAACCAAACGCAGGCCGCACGTTACCTGGACATCAGCCGCCGAACGCTCATCTATCGCATGGAAAAGTACGACCTGCGGCACGATAACGTGCAGCACGCCGCGCCGTAAAGGCCGCTAAGCGGCTCTCACGATTTTGATAAACGAGTTGGGGTCCAAACTCGCGCCGCCTACCAGCGCTCCGTCAATCTCCGGCTCGTGCATCAAGCCTTCGATATTGTCCGGTTTCACGCTGCCGCCGTACAGGATGCGCAACTGGTTGGCTGCCTCGGAGCCAAAACGCTTCTCTGCTTCGGAGCGAATCAGCTTATGCGCTTCCGAGGCGATCTCCGGAGTCGCGGTCTGACCGGTGCCGATGGCCCACACCGGTTCGTAGGCCACCACTACTCTTGCGAATTGCTCTTCGGTCAGCCCCGCAATTCCCGCCGCGAATTGGCGTACTAACACTTCGTTGGTCTTTCCGGCCTTGTGCTCTTCCAGACGCTCGCCCACGCAGACAATCGGAGTCAACCCGGCGTCGACAGCCGCTTGCGTCTTCTTCAAGACGTCAGCGTCAGTTTCGTGAAAATACTGCCGGCGCTCGCTATGACCAACGAGCACCCAGGTTGCTCCCGCCGCTCGCAGCATCTCACCCGAGATCTCGCCCGTGTAGGCGCCCTCGCGAGCCCAAAACAGGTTCTGCCCGCCCACTTGAATGCCCGTCTCATCCGCCGCTTGCACCGCAACCGGAATACTGATGCTCACCGGAAATACGACTACCTCACATCGATGGATGCTGTCCAATAACGGTTTGAACTGCTCAAAGAAAGCTGCTGTTTGCTGCGCGTTCTTGTACATCTTCCAGTTCGCAGCCATCACCCGCCGTCTCATAGAATCGGAAATGTTGTTGCTATCCTTTCTGAATCTCTGCCAGAAAACCGGTTCCTGCTGAAATGCCGGCGCCAAAATTCTGCGCCACCGTTTGCCCGATGTCGGCCAGCGTCGAACGCGTGCCCAGTCGGGTATTCTGCTTCACGCGCTCGCCATATACCAGCAGCGGCGTATATTCGCGCGAGTGATCGGTGGAAGGTGTAGTCGGGTCGCAGCCATGATCAGCGGTTAGGATGACCATATCGTCTTTTTGAAGCGGCAGAGAAGGGAGCCAGCGGTCCACTGCTTCCAGTGCGCTTGCATATCCTTCAACATCGTTGCGATGGCCATACTGCTGATCGAAGTCGACCAGGTTCACGAAAATCAGCCCGCGCGGCCATTCGCGCATTGCGTCGACCGTCTTCTGCATGCCGTCCTGATTGTTCTTCGTCTTGAGAGAGCGCTGGATGCCGCGGCCCAAGAAGATGTCCGAAATCTTGCCGATGCTACAAAGCGGCACATCGCGGGCCGCCAATTGGTCAAGCAGCATACCATGCGGCGGAGGCACCGCAAAGTCCTTGCGATTCGGAGTTCTCACAAATTTGCCCGGCTCGCCTTCGAATGGCCGCGCAATCACCCGCCCCACTTCATGAGCACCGCGCAAAATCTCGCGGGCGGTTTCGCACATCCGGTATAACTCGACCGGCGGGATCACCCGCTCATGCGCTGCAATCTGAAATACGCTGTCGGCGGACGTATAGACGATGGGCCATCCGGTCCGCAGATGCTCCTCCCCCAGTTCTTTGATGATCTCGGTCCCGGAAGCCGGCTTATTGCCGAGCGTCTTGCGGCCAATCGCGGTCTCGAAAGCGTTCGTGATCTCCGGAGGGAACCCGTGCGGATAGACCGGAAATGGTCTTTTTAAGATGATGCCGGCCATCTCCCAGTGCCCGGTGGTCGTGTCTTTGCCCGGAGAAGCCAGCGCGCATTTTCCGTAAGCGCCGGTTGGCGTGCCGTTTGGAGTTAGGCCATCGAAAGGCCGGATATTGGCCAGACCGAGCCGGCATAAGTTCGGCAGGTTCAGCTTGCGCTGTTTGGCGATGTTGCCGAGCGTGTCGCTGCCTTCATCGCCGTATGCCGCGGCATCGGGCATGGCCCCGATTCCAACACTATCCAACACGATCCACACAACGCGTTCAAAGGAGCGTGGCATTCATTTCGGTTTCGAACTTGCGGAGCTGCTGGCATTCGCGGCCAGGAATTCGTCTTTCAGGCGAGCGGCGCGTTCGCGAGCCAAATGCATGAAGGCTTGATGCGTACTAACCCTGGTTAACAGCGGTACAAACTGTTGCGGTGCAGCCAATTGCTTGTGCAGCCAGAGCGATTCTATCTCCGCCAGCGCGTCGTTTACGCCAAGCCGGTCAAAGTGGACTGTGCGGTCAAGATCGAGGTAAGCGCGCTCGGTTGAGGCGATCTGTTCAAATCGATCCAGTAACTGCTGGGCGTCCACGTTGATGGAATAGTTGAATGTCACCTCAGTGGGGACACCGTTCTCATTTTCATACCGGAATGTCTTCTTGCCGGTGTTCGCTACTTTCAGTCCCGATTCGAGCGGCGTTTTGAAGTAGTCGAGTTTTTCCGCGAGGGCGAATAGGGCCGTCGTGTCGGATTCGGATAACTGAGCTTTTACCGGCTGGTCGTCGGTGGGGCTCTCTTTATATTCGAGCGCGCCGTTCCGGTCCACAGCGACCCAGGTGAACGGCGGCGCGCTGCCGGGGAAGCTTTTTGTGAAGCGCAGTTTGGCAGTTCCGGCGCAGAGAGAGGCGCAACAGAGAAGGGTGATGAAAAAAGTCTTCACCGGCGGACTCCGGTGGCATGACAGATGGCCACGGCCAAAGCATCGGTCGCGTCATAGGACTCAAATTGCCCACCAACACCCAACAGCGAACCCACCATCATTTGCACCTGTTGTTTCTCGGCCCGCCCATAGCCGACCACACTGACCTTTACTTCGAGAGGCGAATACTCGTTCACCTCTAATCCAGCCTCGGCGGCGAGCAGCAGCGCCACACCGCGGACATGCGCCAGCTTGAGGGCCGATTTCGCATTGACCGCATGGAAAACTTCCTCGACCGCGAACGCATCGGGAGTGTACGTCTCCAGCACTTTTCGAAGCTCGCCCGCAATATGCCGCAACCGCAACGCCAGCGCATCTGCCGCTTTTGTACGAATTACCCCTGCCGCAACGAACTGATGGGAACGGCCGTCGCTATCAACAACACCGAAGCCTGTCCTTTCCGTTCCGCAATCAATCCCAACGACTCGCATTGCGGCCGAGTTTACGCCAAGGCCTCGACTTCCGCCTCATCCACCTCATAGTTTCCGTAGACGTTCTGCACGTCGTCATGCTCTTCGAGCGCGTCGTACAGCTTCAGCATCGCCTGGGCGTTCTTGCCTTCGAGCTTGATCGTGTTCTTCGGAACCATGGCCACTTCAGCCGATTCGGTGGGAATGCCTGCTGTTTGCAGTGCTTGCAAAACGGCTTCGTGCGCTTCCGGAGGTGAGAGAATTTCCCAGGCACCTTCGTGATTGCGGAGATCGTCGGCGCCGGCGTCCAGCACAATGCCCATCAACTGGTCTTCGGTGGCTTTCTCCCCATCCACGATGATCTGGCTTTTGCGTTCGAACATCCAGGACACGCTGCCCTGCTCTCCCAAGTTCCCGCCGTTCTTCGAAAAAAGATGCCGGATTTCGCTGACGGTCCGATTGCGGTTGTCGGTGGCGACGTTTACCAGGACGGCCGCGCCGCCAGGTCCATAGCCTTCGAAAAGAATTTCATCGATCTGCCCGCCTTCGAGCTCGCCCGTACCGCGCATGATGGCGCGTTTGATGTTGTCAGCGGGCATACTAACCGCCTTGGCCGCCGTGATCGCCGTTCGCAAGCGTGGATTGGCATCCGGATCGCCGCCGCCGCGGGCCGCGATCATGATCTCCTTAATCAAGCGCGTGAATACCTTGCCGCGCTTGGCATCCAGGGCTGCTTTCTTGTGCTTGATGGTAGCCCATTTACTGTGTCCAGACATCGAAAACCCTCAATTCGCCTTTAACTTTCGAGAATATCAGAGGTTGGCTTCCCCCCTCGCTCACGCTCAGGGTTCTGTTCAGACGGTTTTCCAGCAGATCAGCTTTGGCTCGGTCATTTCTTCGATCGCGTACCTGGGGCCTTCCCGGCCCAGGCCGCTGTGCTTGGCTCCGCCGTAAGGCATGTGGTCCATGCGGAACGTCGGAATATCGTTGATGAGCACGCCGCCGAATTGCAGTTTTCGAGCGGCGTTAAACGCGCCGTTGATGTCGTTCGTGAAAATGCCGGCCTGCAATCCGTAGGGCGTGTTATTCGTGCGAGAGATCGCCTCTTCAAGAGATTTATAGGTATAGACGGCCACCACCGGGCCGAACACTTCCTCGCAGGAAATACGAGCGGATTCGGGCACATCCGTCAAGATGGTGGGCTCGATGGTGGCCCTCCGGCGTTTGCCGCCGCAGACGGCTTTAGCGCCGCTCTGCTGCGCCTCTTCGATCCAGGATTCCACGCGGATCGCCGCCGGCTCATCAATGAGCGATGAAATATCGGTCGTGTCCTCGTAAGGGTGACCAAGGTGGAGTTTTTTCGTGCTCTCTACCAGCCCGGAGACATACTCGTCCGCAATCGATTCGTGCACAAACACGCGCTGCAGGGAGATGCAGACTTGCCCGCTGTGACTGAAGGCGCCTTGCACGGATCGTGCGATCGCCGTTTTCAGATCGGCGCTGGGCTCCAAAATAGCTGCCGAGTTGTTGCCGAGTTCCAGCGTGACGCGCTTCAGCCCGGCTTTGGCGCGCAGTTCGGTTCCGACGCGCATGCTTCCGGTGAACGTAATCATGGCGATTCCGGGATGGCGCAGCATGCGGTCAGCGATGGCCGGGCCGTCACCGGTAAGTACGTTGTAAGCGCCTTCCGGAGCGCCTGCTTGTGCCACGAGTTGCGCCAGCCGGAGCGCGCTTAGCGGCGTCCGCTCTGCCGGTTTGTGCACCAGCGCATTACCCCCGGCCAGCGCCGGAGCCAGTTTGTGCAGCGTGAGATTCAGCGGGAAATTGAAGGGTGTGATGGCGCCAATCACTCCCAAGGGCTCGCGGACCGTTATAGCCATGCGGCCTTTTCCGCCGGCCGCGAAGTCCATCGGGATCACCTCGCCATGCAACTCGCGCGCGGCGTGCGCCGCGGCAATAAGCGTATTCACACTGCGGCTCGCTTCGATGCGCGCTTCTTTGATGGGCTTTCCGGTTTCTGAGCAAATCAGGCGAGCCAGCTCTGCTTCGTCTTTGCGGACTTCTTCCCCAATCCGCAGCAGCAGATCGGCACGTTCGTAGTTGGCGAGAGCAGCCATGGCTCGCGCGCCTTTCTGCGCCGCGGCGATAGCGGCTTCCACGTGCTCATCTTCCGCGTGGGAGACGAGACCCACCACGCTGCCGTCATAGGGAAGCTTTACTTCGTCGCGCTTTCGTGTGGGAACCCACTTCCCGCCGATGTACAAACCGAATTCGTTTGTTATGGCGGGTTCAGACAAAGATATGGTGGACATATTTCTAATTTCTCACCGTTGTGGGGGAGTGGAATCAGAAAGCACAGGCCAAAGGCCTATTTCACAAGTTCAGTAGGCTGCGACCCCTCGGTTACGCTCAGGGTTCTGTTGCAGGTTGCGGGCGACTTCGGTCAGAGCATATTTCAAAACGCTTTTGAGTTCGTCGAACGGGATTTGCACGTTGCCGGGAAGCGGCGCTTCGATATAGGAGCGGAGTTCGGTTTCGAATTCCTGGTCGGCGGCTTTGGCATTTACGAGACGAGCTTTGGCCTGGTTCAGTTCTTGTTTGGCGGCCGCTTCGGCCTCTTGGCGCTTTTGCGATTCGAACCCAATTTCG